>Ga0114958_10000008_pt1 | contig 217355 bp, 200 predicted proteins | sample C_130208_EF_Meta_FD_89577 | JGI IMG/M metagenome (GOLD analysis project Ga0114958, IMG submission 89577) | Freshwater microbial communities from Lake Croche, Canada to study carbon cycling - C_130208_EF_MetaG | ecosystem: Environmental > Aquatic > Freshwater > Lake | place: Lake Croche...
TGATCTGGTTGTGATGTTAGGAGACGCTGGTAGACCTGTTTGGCCTGAGGCAGCTTATTATTCTGATGCAGGTGCATTCCCTCATTTATTTTTTGGCGTAAGCTATTCATTTTGCCACAATGGGATAAGACGCTTGATCCATGTTAAATAGACTTTGATAGGTGATTTATACGCCAGTCATTTTGAATTAACAAACATAAAATGATCTGTGTTACTTAATTTAATATAATTTCAAGAATAGCATATAGTCATCCTTAAGACAAAAACCGTTTTGATCTGCACATTGACTAAATACTATTGTTGCAAGTTAATTATACAATTTAAATTATAATTCTTGAGAACCGGTTAGCGTAGTGTTGAGAATAGATTAGTTAAAAATAGATTAACCAAAGGATTTCTTTAAAAATATGGAAGATTTACTTTTAGAGAAGGCTCGTGCCTTATTTGTGCAAGGCATTGATTGTATGACTGCACAAGATTATCTTGGCGCGGAACAGCGGTTCTCTGATTGTTTGCAGTTATTTCCAGACAGAGTGTCTGTGCTGGTTAATCTATCTGCTGCGTTAATTAAGCTCGAGAAGTTAGCGCTTGCCAAAACGCATTCATTAAGGGCTATTGAATGTGATCCGCGCGCATCTGGCGCTTGGTTTAATTTGGGCATCATAGAGCGGCTTAATAATCAATATGTTGTATCTTTAGATTGCTTTAATCGCGCTACCGCAATTGATCCTGCTAGTCTGGACGCATTTCTTTTTCGCGGATTGACCGAGCTGGATTTGTCCAAATATGATTTGGCGGTTGAGAGTTTTCGGGTCGCCTTCAGTATTGCCCCACAACGTGCAGATATTTATTTGCATAGCGCGTTAGCGCTGATGCAGCTAAGGCGGCATCAAGAGGCTTTGCCACATTTAGATCAAGCTATTTTCTTGGAACCCAATTTTTTTGAAGCTTATTATCAGCGCGCATGTTTACAAAAGGATAGAGGTTTCTTCGCGCTGGCTCAGGTCGACTTTAAAAAAGCGATAGCGATTAAATCGGATGTTGCCGAGGCATATTATAATTTGGCTATCATCGATGTAGAGCTAAAACAGTTTGATAGTGCGCTGTCTTATTGTCGACAAGCCACTACCATCGATCCAGATTTTGCGCACGCATATTGGATTATGGGTGTTGCCCTCAGTGAACTCGGGAAGCTTTCTGAGGCTTTAGTGTCATACCAAAAAGCAATTGCCTTAGATGTAGATAATGCGCAAATATATTACAGTCAGGGCTTGGCTTACGCTAAATTAATGCGTCCAGAGGCGGCAGCGGATAGCTTTAAGAAAGTAATTTCCATTGATCCGCAGCATGCCAATGCGTATTCGGATTGGGGTTTAGCGCTGACTGACTTAGGCCAGTTTGATTCGGCTATTGAGAAGTTGCGCCAGGCGACCGCGATTGACGGCAAGAACCCTTATTTTTACGTTAATTGTGGGTTTGCAGAGTTGGCATCACTGGCGCTTGATCAGGCGTTGCACAGCTTTAATTGTGCAATTGAAATTCAAGCGGATTGTGTCGAGGCCTACTATGGAAAAGCGACCACATTACTCATGCGCGGCGATTATCTTGAAGGCTGGTCATTGTATGAGTGGCGAATTAAATATTCTCAAGCACAAAAGCACAAACGAGATTTTTTAAAACCCCAATGGTTTGGGGATACGGATATCGCTGGAAAAACGATCTTGTTGTATTGCGAGCAAGGTTTTGGTGACACCATTCAGTTTTGCCGTTTTGTACCTTTAGTTGTTGCGCGAGGTGCGAAGGTTATTCTAGAAGTGCCAAAACCATTAATGAACTTACTGAGCGAATTGGCAGCAGATTGCCAACTCGTAGTACAAGGCGCTGTATTGCCACCCTATGATTTTCATTGCGGATTACTCAGTCTGCCGCACGCTTTTAAGACGCAACTACATACAATTCCATTGCCTGAGGGCTATTTGCATCCAGACCCAAAGAAAGTGTCATTTTGGAGAGATCGCTTGGGTGTCAATACACCGCTCCGGGTCGGTTTGGTGTGGAATGGTGGACATCGACCGGATCAGCCAGAACTATGGCCCACCAATCAGCGACGCAATATACCGCTGTCGCTATTGTTGCCATTAAAACATCAAGGCGTAGTTTTTTTCAGTCTTCAAAAAGGCCGGCAAGCGGAATTAGAGCTTTCAGACCTAAAGCGTATGCATTGGGATGGCCCGGATGTAATGGACTACACACAAGATTTGAATGATTTTTCAGATACCGCCGCATTTATTAGTCAACTCGATTTGGTGATCTCGGTTGATACGGCCACCGCGCATGTAGCAGCTGCTTTGGGTAAGCCTGTTTGGTTATTGAACCGTTACGATACGTGTTGGCGTTGGTTGGTGGGTACTGACCATAGCCCTTGGTATTGTTCAGTGCGCTTGTTTCGTCAACGAACGCCTGGAGACTGGCCTGGTGTGATTGCCGAGGTGAAGCAAGCCCTAGTAGAGCGAGTGACCTCAAGCATTTAATTTGTTTGATTACATTAGCCGAGGTTGCTACGCGCAACACCCTCACTCTGCATCTGCCACAGCAGTGCTTCCCAATCACGAGTGAATTGGGGGGTATCAAACAGTGCGGCATGGCGCGCATTTGCAGCGGCAGTGCGTGCGGTTGCAAGTGCAGTAGCGTCAGTGCTAAGCGTGATCAGCAGTTGCTGATACGCCGCTAGGTTATCGGTGATGTAGGCGTCTAAGCCGCAGGCACTTAAAATGCTGGCTGAAACCCGTGCGGCAAAGGTTTCTCCCCGCAGTGCCACCAGTGGGCAGCCGCACCACAGGGCATCGCTGGCGGTGGTGTGTGAGGTGTAGGGGAAGGTGTCTAGCGCTACATCAGCGACTTGATAGCGCGCTAGATGTGCGGCTAGCGGTAATTTAGGGGCAATGATGATGCGGGCGGGGTCAATGCCTGTCGTTTGGGCCTGGGCGTGGAGATGTGCAGTCGCCAAGGGGTTAGCGTCGAGTAACCACAGTACGCTCTCGGGGGCAGCGTGCAATACCGCTAGCCACACGGCGTAGATTTCGGGGGTAATTTTATAGCTTTGGTTAAAGCTACACAGCACCATTGCATCTTCGGGCAGTCCATAGGCGCTACGCGCCAGTGGGGGGTCTATCGTGCGTAAGCGGTCGTTGGGTTGATAGCACTGCGGTAAGCGTAGTACGCGTTCGCTGTAAGCGGCGGTTTCGTGTGGGTGAATTAAGTGTGGATCGGCGATCAGGTAGTCGATAAAGTCAGTGCCTGTGGTGCCGGGATAGCCTAGCCACGTGACTTGAATGGGGCTGGGACGTGCTGCCATGATTTCTAAGCGATCAGCTAATGTATAGCCTTTGAGATCAATCAAAATATCAATCTCATCGGCGGCTATTTGGGCGATGACCGCATCGTTCGCGACGTGTGAGATATCGACAAAGTGTTCGACCGCCGCGATGTAGCGGGCGCGCATGGGTGTGATTTGCGGCCGACCATAGGAGTAGATAAAGACTTCAAATTGGCTACGGTCGTGATGCTCCAAGCATTCAATCATTAAATAGCCCACGGGATGCTCTTGAAAATCTGAAGAAAAATAGCCGATGCGTAGGCGCTCGCCGCGTGCTTTGCGATCTCGCGCTGGCAGCGCTGTATGGGCTTGGGCGCCAAAGCGTTGGCGTGCCCAAGCTTGGGTATAGCGGCCGATGGCATTGGCATCTAAATCCTCACATAACAATACAAACGGGCTGCCACAGTGCGGGTTGGTGTCTATAAGCGGTTTGAGTTGTGCCCAGGTGGCTTGCCATAGCGGCCAGTCGCAGGCGTAGCGCGCTTGTTGGCACAGTAGGCTCAGCAGTGCGGGGTTAGCGGTTTGAGCAGTGCCTTGTTGCAATATTTTGATGCTCGCTTCAATGCGATTGGCGATGATGTGCAGTTGAGCGAGCAAGCTATAGGCTTGGCCAAGCTGAGGGTCTAGGGACAAGGCTTTTTCAGCAGCGGTTTGAGCGGTATCGAGTTTGCCGATTTGCAATAAGCAATCGCCGTAAAAAGCCCAGACATGCGCGGCTTCGGGTTCGAATTGGAGTAGCGCTTCGCACCAGTTGCTGGCTTCTTCGTAACGGTTATGGGCGCGCGCAATGGTGGCCAACCCTTCGAGGGCTATGGGTTGTTGTTGGTCTTGTTCAATCGCTTGGGTAAAGTGGTGGTGAGCCTCTGTCCATTGTTGTTGGCGTAAAAAGAGGCGTCCCAGATTGCTATGGGCGTGCGGGTGATGGGGATTGATTTGGAGTGCAGATTTAAAATGTTGGGCGGCTGTGGCGCTATCGTTGTGTTGTTCGAGCACAATCCCTAAATTAATCAAGGCATCGGTGTGGCGTGGTTCGCGTGCGACGACTTGCGTAAAGAAGTGTTGCGCTTGGGTGAGGTCTTTGGCGGTTAGCGCGAGCACGCCTAAGTTGTATAGCGCGGTAGGGTGGCCCGGGGCGAGTGTTAGGGCTGTTTCAAAAGCACGTTGCGCGCCTTGCGGATCTTGATAGGCCGCGAGGCCACGTCCGAGATTGATGTGGGTGTCTGCTTGTTGTGGCGCGAGGGCTACAGCTTTGCGTAGGGGTGCGATGGCGGCACTGATTGCGCCTGCATGCAAATGGGCTAGACCTAAGCGCATCCATACCGATGCTGGGGCACCTGTTTGTTGGGCGGCGCGTTGCAGCACGCTGGCGGCTTCGCTAAAAGCACTTTGATTGAGAAGCGCCAGTCCTAAATACTCCAATGTAGCGCCATCGTTAGGCTTGGCTTGGAGGGCTAAGCGTAAGTCGGTGGTCGCTGATGGGTAGTCGCCTTGCATTAGCGCTGCCATACCGCGCAGCGATAGCGCTTCGGGGTTGCGTGGCGCCTTGCTCAGTATGGTGTTGCACAGCGCTACAGCGGATAACACATCGCCACTGTGTAGTAGGGTGCGGGCTTGATGTAGCTTGGCAGTGAGGGCGGCGGACATGGTGATGGCTTGGCTAGGGTGTTATTGAAAAAAATGAGAACATTAATAAATGAGAACGGTAATACATGAGACAGGTAATACATGAGTAGGGCAAAAAATAAGAAAGGTAATCAAGTGCTCTTTTAAAAGAGCGAGAATAGAGCGGGATTAAAGCGCTATTGTAATAGAGTGCGGCTTGGTCAGCGCGCTAAAAAAACGCATCGTCGGTGTTGGGTCTGCATGTCGTATCTAAGCAGTAGTCAAATAATAAGGATTCAGTGCGGGCGCTAAATGGTCAGGTCTGCGCGCCCGGATTGTCAGCAATGTGTCACCGCAGAGGTAAATTTATTTACAGGCTCAAATTTTTTACCCAATAATGCACGAATGCTTGGACAGCGTGGGTTTATCCTCCTAAAATGTGCGCGCACGTTCAGCGATAGGTCTTGGTGAAAGCTATCACGATCGCTCAATGGCCTTTATTCTGAGGTAGTGCAATTGTGGTGGTGTTTGCACTATCTGAGCGCAGCACTCCCACCGCATCACAACAACTTCACAAGTCTAGCGTTACTCTTGCTTTGTTTGTGGATTCATCTGGGGGCCCCTGATGTCTGACCAACCCGATCTCCGTCGTAATGTTGAAGCTTATCTCGAGCAAGTCGTCGAGATGTTGCGTCGTTACGAGCTGGTAGAGTCGTTGGTGCATCGGCAGGCCAGCCCCCGTCAAGATTTGGTTGAGACGGTGGTGCATCGTCAGCACCTTGCTGGGCTACAGCAGCTGCTCGATCGCCTACACCCTGCTGATATTGCCTACGTGCTAGAGGCGCTGCCCCTAGACCAGCGTTTGGTAGTTTGGGACTTAGTGAAAGCAGATCGAGATGGCGATATTCTGCTCGAAGTCTCTGATGCGGTGCGTGAGACCTTAATTGCCAACATGGATGAGGACGAGCTGGTCGCCGCGACCGAGCAGCTCGATACCGATGAGATCGCCTATCTCGCCCCTGACCTACCCGAAGATGTGATTCTGGATGTGGTCAAAGGCTTGTCGACTGAGGAGCGCGAGCAATTGCGCTCGGCGATGTCTTATGCCTCCGATGCGGTGGGTGCGCTCATGGACTTTGAGATGATTGAGGTGCGTGAGGATGTGACCTTGGAGGTGGTATTACGATATCTGCGGCGCTTACATCAACTCCCTGATCATACCGATCAGTTGTTTGTAGTAGACCGTGATGAACGTCTGCAAGGGCTGCTGCCCCTACATCGCTTGTTGGTGACCGACCCCGATATTTTGGTCGGTGAGGTGATGGTGCGCGATTATTCTAGTTTTCAACCCGAGCAAGATGCCCAAGATGCAGCTAGCGCCTTTGAGCGTTACGACTTGGTTTCAGCACCGGTGGTTGATGTTGAGGGGCGCTTGGTGGGTCGGGCGACGATTAATGCAGTGCTCGATTTTATTCGCGAGGCGAAGGATAGCGAGATTCTCTCGGCAGGCGGCTTGCAAGAGGAAGAAGATTTATTCGCTTCGGTATGGAAGAGCGTGCGTAATCGCTGGTCTTGGTTGGCCATTAATTTGGTCACCGCCTTTGTGGCATCGCGAGTCATTGGCTTGTTTGAGGATTCGATTGGACAGTTGGTGGCGCTGGCCGCATTGATGCCGATTATTGCTGGCATTGGTGGCAACTCGGGCAATCAAACCACAACGATGATAGTGCGTGCCTTAGCGCTGGGGCAGATCACCCGTGATAGCGCCCGACCGTTGTTGATTAAAGAGATTGGCGTTGCTGCTTTGAATGGTTTGATCTGGGGTAGCGTGGTGGGTCTGTTTGCTTTTCTGATGTATCGCAATTGGCAATTAGGTGCGGTGATGACCGCTGCGATGGTGCTGAATTTATTGCTAGCAGCCTTGATGGGAGTGTTGATTCCGTTAGCGATGGAGAAGCTGGGACGCGACCCCGCAATGGGTTCTAGTGTGATGATTACAGCAATCACTGATAGCGGCGGATTCTTTATTTTTCTGGGTTTGGCGACACTGTTTTTGGTGTAATTTAACAACCCTCTAAAAAATTAATAACTATTTGATTTTATTGGATAATTTTAATTTAAATTGTGAGGAGTTTGGGGCTGGATCCGCATGAAAAAAGCCGAGGCACGCCTCGGCTTTTTTGCAACTTCACGCTCAGCTTCAAGCGTGAGTGATACTTACTTCTTTGCGACTTTTTTCTTGGCTGCTTTCTTTTTAGCGACCGGTTTTTTAGCGGCTGCTTTTTTTGCTACCGGTTTTTTAGCGGTTGCTTTTTTAGCCACGGGCTTTTTAGCGACTGCTTTTTTTGCTACCGGTTTTTTTGCGACTACTTTCTTTTTTGTAACTGCTTTTTTCTTCGCTGCCATGATGTCTCCTTTTAGTTAACGTTGGCATCTGATTAGTGCGGTTAAATGACCACACTGCCAGCGCATGATGCCGAAGTGTATGTCGTCAGTGCGTTGATGAAGACTACTAACCTGACGACTTACAACTGTTGTTGCATTAATGTTCAATGACAACAAGCACCATGTGAGGTGTAGCAATTCTAAGGCACAGCTAAAAATAATTGCAATAGGTTTATGAATTATTTTTGACGCTCTGATGACGTTTGTCAGATTGCATCCACATCGATGATTGATCTGTTTGTGATGATCTAAGGTATGAAACACCGCACCACATCACATCATCAATCAGCAGTCGGCAGACGATGCTCATTGGCCATCAGTTGTGCGAGTGTTTCGCGCTCACGAATGCAGTGTATGTGTGCGCCATCCACCATGACTTCTGCAGCACGGGGACGCGTGTTGTAGTTAGAGGCCATACTCATACCATAGGCGCCAGCAGAGGCAATAGCGAGTCGATCACCGGATTGAATGGCAAGCGCGCGATGCCGCGCTAAGAAGTCACCACTCTCGCATACGGGGCCAACAATGTCGTAGTGTAGGAGTTGTGCATCGCTGGCGGGTGCTTGAAGCGGTAGCACATTGTGCCAGGCATCATAGAGTGCCGGTCGCATGAGGTCATTCATGGCGGCATCGATAATCGCAAAATTTTTGTCCACACCAGGCTTGAGATACAGCACTTCGGTGAGTAATACACCGGCATTGCCAGTGAGCAGGCGTCCAGGCTCGAACAGTAGTTTTTGTGGGCGTTGTCCCAAGGTCTTGAGCAGCGCGTGCGCGTAATCTTGCATGGCTGGCGGGGTTTCGTCTTGGTAGCGGATGCCTAAGCCGCCACCTAAGTCGAGGTGGTGTATCGCAATACCGGCGCGATCTAGTGCGTCGACCAACAACAACACCCGCTCCAGTGCGGCGATAAATGGTGCAACCTCGGTGAGTTGCGAACCAATATGACAGTCCACACCGGTAATATGCACGTGTGGTAACTGACTGGCGCGTTGATAGACTGCAAGCGCATCGGTATAGGCAACGCCAAATTTATTGTCTTTGAGGCCGGTGGCAATATAGGGATGGGTTTTTGCATCCACGTCAGGATTTACCCGCAAGCTGATCGGCGCAATGACGCCTAAGTCACGGGCAACGCGATTGAGTAATTCGAGTTCGGCAGCTGATTCGATATTAAAGCAGAGGATTTTTGCTTCTAGCGCATCACGCATTTCTTGGGCTGTTTTGCCAACGCCGGAGAACACAATTTTTTGCGGATCACCACCAGCGGCAAGCACTCGTGCGAGTTCACCGCCGGAGACAATGTCAAAACCGCTACCTAAACGCGCAAACACATTCAGGATGCCCAGATTGGGGTTGGCTTTGACGGCATAGCAGACCAGATGATCGCGTCCGCTAAATGCCTGATCAAAGTCGCACCATGCGCTAGTGAGCGCAGCGCGCGAGTAGACATAACACGGTGTGCCAAACTGCTGGGCAATGTGAGCTAGGGGTACATCTTCGGCGTAGAGCGTGCCGTTACGGTAAGCAAATGAGGTCATGGTAGTGTCTGGGGTAGTGTAGTTGTTTGTAGTGGGGGTGGTGTCTGAGCAGTGCAATCTATATGGTGCTAAGGCGTTTGTGATGTAGCGGGATTGCTGGTGCTGGGTTTGTTGGTATTTGACTGCGGCGCGGGTTCTGTTTTCGGTGCCGGTGTTGGAAGATATAAGGGCGTTTTATTACCACAAGCGCTCAAGCCTTGAGCCAATAGTATGCACAGCGCGATGGTAGTGAGTTGTCTAGGCGCTTGTTGGTGTAGTGGCTCTGCAATAGCGCAGAGTTGTGGTGTGGCGAGGGTATTCATAGATGTCGGGTTTTTGTTGATGAGGGTGCTAGTGATAGTGCTTGCTAAAGTGTATGCAATAGTGCTTGCGTTAGCAGTACGGGTTTGAGTTTGAAAGTGTAGCACAGCAGGCGAGGCAAGCCTTGGTTCTCGACTGATGCTACAGCCATAAATAATCACGGGCTTGACGGCGCAGGGCCAGGCGGTGTTGTTGATAGTCGGGGTCTAGTGAGGCTACAGTTTGCCAAAAAGCGCTGGAGTGATTCATGTGGCGCAAGTGCGCGACTTCATGGGCGGTAACATAATGCATCCACGAGTGTGGTGCTTGAATTAAGCGCCAGTTAATACGGATATGGCCCTTGCGATGACAACTACCCCAACGGGTGCGCGCGTTCGATAGTTGCACCGGACAGAGATTTAATTGCAATTGCTGACAATGCTGATGGCAGTGCGTGGCAAAGGTGGTGAGTGCTTGTTGCTGCAACCACTGATGAATGATGCGAGCGAGGGCAGCGCCATTTAAATCGCTATGAAAGTGTAAGGTGTCTGCAGGGTCATTTAATTGTAGGGCTTGGGTGAGCGTGGTGTCTGCGATTAAGGTCAGCGGCTTGCCGCAGAACATGATGCGCTCACCGTCACCCCAAAGGCGTGGGGGCGTACGTTGGCGTTGATATTGGTCGACGATCCACTGTGCATGCTGATCAATCGCGGTTTGAATCAGTGCCGGTCTGACACGGGTGGGCACATGAATGACTAGGCCGCGTTCATCAACGCTGAGACTGATTTGTCGTCGATTACGCCGCGCTTGTAGTGCGTGCGGGATGGTTTGTCCAAGCAGTATCAGGGGATGAAATTCGAGCGCCATGACGGGGATTGGGGTTGCGCGCGTGGCGAACTAAGGTGATGGTAAGCGGCTGTTCGGTGGTGGGATATGGGCCTCTATCCATTCGGCCGCTCGTTGCGTGAGTTGTTTGGCATCTTCTGCGGTATGTGGGGTGAGAGGCGGGCCAATATGTACGGTAATCAGCCCTGGACGCTTTAGAAACGAGTGGCGACCCCAGCACCAACCGGCATTGTGGGCGACTGGTAATAATGGGGTTTGAGTTTGGATCGCAACATGGGCGCCGCCTGCACGATAGGTGCCGCGCTCACCCGGTGCGATGCGCGTGCCTTCTGGGAACACTACAATACAGAAGCCTGCGCGTAGTCGTTGCTGGCCTTGACGCACCATTTCGGTGATTGCAGAGCGCCATTGTTTGCGGTTGATCGCAATCGGCGAGAGCATGGCCAGACCCCAGCCAAAAAATGGAATATAGAGCAGTTCGCGTTTGAGCACCCACACTTGTGGTGGAAAAATCAATTGAAACGCTAAGGTCTCCCAAGCCGATTGGTGCTTGGCGACAATAATGCATGGCTGCGTTGGAATATGCTCAGCACCAATCACTTGATAGCGAATACCGCAGAATACGCGTAGTGCCCACATCAGGCATCGCGCCCATTGCGAGATCACCCGATAACGGGTGAGCGGTGCGAGCGGCCATGTCATGACCGAGATCAGGGTAAATGGTGGGGTGATGATGAGTTGAAATAAGGCAAATAGGCCAGAGCGCAATACAATTACAGTCTTATTCATGATTGGGGTGAAGACCGTAACAGTTCGCGAGCAGCAGCGGCCAGGTCGGCATGCACGCGAGTATGTGGGGGTAGACCTGCGGCTTGGGTGGCAAGCCCATTGCCGGTGAGTACCAAATGTAGTTGTGCGCCAACGGCTGCTCCGGCGAGTATGTCGCGCTCCGAGTCGCCAATAAACGGCACGTCAGTTAGTGGCGTGTTACAGCGCTTGGCGATGGCTTGGAGTAGTCCCGGTTGTGGTTTGCGGCATTGGCATTGGGCATCGCGGGTGTGTGGACAATAGAAAATACCATCAATGCGTCCGCCAACTTGGGCCAGCGCTTGATGCATTTTATGATGTATGGCGTTGAGCGTTGCCATATCAAACAGTCCCTGACCGAGGCCTGATTGATTGGTAGCGACAACTACGTGGTAGCCGCCTTGGTTGAGGCTGGCAATCGCCTCTAAGCTGCCCGTAATCGGAAACCATTCGGCAGGGCTTTTGATATAGCCTGGGCTATCGTGATTGATGACACCATCGCGATCCAGGATCACCAATTTCATGTGGCAAGCTTGGCGAGATCAGCAATACGATTCATGGCGATTTGCAACTGACCTAGGAGCGCTAAGCGATTATGTCTTAATTGAGGATCGTCAGCATTGACCATAACTGCATTAAAAAAAGCATCTACTGGTTCGCGCAATGCGGCGAATGTTTGCAAATAAGCAGTATAGTCAGTTGCTGCATATAGGGGCTCGGCGGCACTGATGGCCTGGGTGAGTGCGGCATATAGCGCCTGCTCTGCGGGCTCTTGCAGTAATTCGGCGTTGACATGGGTGACTGGTGTTTGGTCGTGGAGGATATTGGCGACCCGTTTGTTGGCAGCAGCCAAGGCGCTAGCAGCAGGTAGGGTGGCAAACGCACGCACGGCTTGCAGTTGGCGCGGGATGTGTTGAATGCGCACGGGTCGTAGTGTCAAGACGGCTTCGATTTCTTGTGCGGTGTAGCCCGCATCAATACAGTAACCACGGAGTCGCTCATAAATAAATGTTGCTAAGTCAGTGTTTGCTTGTGGATTGGTTTCGGTTGGGGCAAATGGTGCAAAAGCCCAGCTCAGCAAGTCATCCAGTGGCAACGCCAAGTCGCGTTCAATCAGAATCCGAATCACACCAAGGGCATGACGACGTAGCGCGAACGGATCGCGATCGCCCGTGGGCTTTTGACCAATGCTGAGTAAGCCAGCCAGGGCATTGAGTTTGTCGGCCAAGGCGGCGGCACACGCAACAACACCAGTGGGCAGTTGGTCACCGGCAAAGCGCGGCAGGTAGTGCGCGGCGATTGCTTCGGCTACGGCCAGCGGCTCGCCATCATGAGTGGCGTAGTAACGGCCCATAATGCCTTGGAGTTCCGGGAATTCGCCGACCATGTCAGTGACTAAGTCGGTTTTAGCGAGTAGCCCAGCGCGTTCGGCGGCGGCGATTGCAGCTGGGTCAGAGGGAGTGAGGGCGCGCGCGATGTGACCCGCGAGTTGGCTGATTTGGGTGCTGCGCAAACCTTGGCTGCCGAGTTGGTTGTGATAGATCACTTTATCTAAACCCGACAGACGACTGGCAAGACTATGTTTGCGGTCTTGTTCGTAGAAGAAGCGTGCGTCTTCTAGGCGCGGCCGTACTACGCGCTGATTGCCACCAATAATATGTTTAGGATCAGATACTTGCATGTTGCTAACGATCAGGAAGCGGTGAGTTAACTGGCCGCTCTGGTCAAACAAGGGAAAGTATTTTTGATTTTGCCGCATGGTCAGAATCAGACACTCGGCCGGCACGCTTAAGAATTCGGGATCGAAGGCACCGGTGTAGACAGCGGGGTATTCGACCAAGGCGGTGACTTCATCGAGTAATCGGTTGTAGTCAGCTAGCGCACCGAGTGTGGCGTGGTGGGTGCTCGCGGCGGCTTGCAGTAAGTGATCGATCAAGGCGCGGCGCTCGGCAATGTCGACCATCACCATGCCTTCGGTGGCTAAGCGAGTCGCGTATTCAGTGGCGTTGTTGATGTTCAGGCGCGCGCTGCCCATAAACCGATGACCGCAGGTTTGGTGGCTAGCATCAATACCCAATACTTGGCCAGTAATCAGACTGCTGCCATGGAGCAGGATTAAGCCGTGCACGGGACGCACGAATTCGGCGTCCCCGCTGCCCCAGCGCATCATTTTCGCGACAGGTAGGCGTTTTAGCGCGGCCTCAACATTACTTGCAAGGCTTTGCGCGAGGGCGCTGCCGCTAACAGTTTTGCGGCAGACAAAGACGCGACCTTTAGGGGTATCGATTTCGCTCAGTTGCTCTACGCGCATACCGTTTTTCTTGGCAAAGCCAAGGAGTGCTGGTGTGGCTTGACCGGTTGCATCGCGCCCGACTTTGAGTGACGGGCCTAGCACTTCTAAGGTTTTGTCCGGCGAATGGCTGACTACCGCGCTGATCTCTACTGCTAAGCGGCGTGGTGTGGCATAGGCGCGAGACTGGCTCTCGGGGCTGAGAAAGCCCTGTTGTTGTAAGTCGGCGCTGAGGTTATGGCGAAACGCTTCGGCTAGCTTGGCCAAGGATTTGGGTGGTAGCTCCTCGGTGCGCAGCTCTACCAGTAATGTCGCGGGGCTCATCGTGCACGCACCAGGGGGAAGCCCAAGGCTTCACGCGACTCGTAGTAGGCTTGCGCTACAGCGCGGGCGAGTGCGCGCACCCGTCCAATGTAGGCTGCTCGTTCGGTCACTGAAATCGCGCCTCGGGCATCGAGCAGGTTAAAGGTGTGTGAGGCTTTCATCACCATTTCGTAGCCTGGCAATACGCAAGCTGCAGTAATCAGCCGTTGCGCTTCGCTCTCGTAGTCTTTGAAGTGTTGGAACAGCATATCGGTATTGGAGAGTTCAAAGTTGTAGCGGGATTGCTCGACTTCGTTTTGGTGGTAGACGTCGCGATAGGTCACCCCCGGCGTCCAGATCAGATCAAACACCGATTCTACGCCCTGTAAATACATCGCGAGCCGCTCTAGGCCATAGGTGATTTCGCCGAGCACGGGTTTACACACGAGACTACCGACTTCTTGGAAATAGGTGAATTGGGTCACTTCCATGCCGTCAAGCCAAACTTCCCAGCCCAAACCCCAGGCACCGAGTGTCGGGGATTCCCAATCATCTTCAACAAAGCGGATGTCATGGACTTGGGTGTCGATGCCCAGCGCGCGGAGTGAGTCGAGGTAGAGTTCTTGAATATGTAGCGGCGATGGCTTGAGCACCACTTGGTATTGATAGTAGTGCTGTAGGCGATTGGGGTTGTTGCCATAGCGACCATCTTTGGGGCGTCGCGAGGGTTGGACAAATGCGGCTTGCCAAGGCTCTGGGCCAATTGCACGGAGAAAGGTTGCCGTATGAAAAGTACCGGCACCGACTTCCATGTCGTAGGGTTGTAACAAGGCGCAGCCTTGGCCATCCCAGAATTGGTTGAGCGTGAGAATAATTTGTTGAAAAGTCAGCATAAATGGGTGGCCGTGAGTAAGCGGCGATTGTACCGTGTTTAGCGCTAGACGCCAAAGGGGCTTGATGGGGATGACGACTTGGCAGTGCTTGATCTAGTAGATCGTGTCTAGTAGATCATCCCTAGTGGTTAGCAGTTGGGCGAGCGCGATAGCGTAGAATTGTGGCTCCGCCCAAAATTAGGCCGCACAGCCAGAGTATGCAGTGATTACCCCAATGAATATATGGTGTGCTGCCATGCATGCCGGTGACGGTGTAGTCTACCGACGTGCGACTAAACTCGGGGGCGGCAGCTAGCACCTGGCCGTAGGGGTTAATGATCGCGGTCATGCCGGTGTTGGTGGCGCGAAGCATAAAGCGCCCTGTCTCGCGTGCCCGCATCTGTGCTATTTGTAGGTGTTGTTGGGCGGCATGGGAGTGTCCAAACCACGCGACATTGCTGACATTGACTAACACGGTCGCCAGCGGCAGTTGGCGGATGATTTCGTCCCCAAACGCGTCTTCGTAACAAATATTGATGGCGATACGTTCGTTGCCTAGTGTGAGAGGTTGTTGGTTGATGCTACCGGGACTGAAGTCTTGGAGTGGGATAGCGATTTGTGAGACTAGGCTGGCGATGAGTGCGCGCAAGGGGATGAATTCGCCAAATGGTACTAAGTGACTTTTACGATAAAACTGACTGGTGTGACCATCGAGTGCTAGCACACTGTTGTAATACTCGCCGCTACGACCACGCTCAGGCACGCCCAGCAATACCGCCCCGCCTTGGGCTCGGGCGTGTTGTGCCATCGCCTCTAGATAATCTGGCGGCACATCTTGGAGGAATAGGGGGAGTGCAGTCTCGGGTAGCACAATCAGTTGGCTGTGGCTTTGACGCACCATATCGAGATAGGTGAGTAGTGTTTCACGTAGCGCTGTAGGATGCCATTTTTGATCTTGGGAGACATTGCCTTGCAAAACACTCACAGTCAGTGGCTGGGGTGAGGCGCTGGTCCAGGCGATTTGGTTGAGGCCATAGCCGCCCGCCCATAGCGCCCCCACGATGACGGTGCTAGCCCAGAGCTTGGGTGTGGAGGTGCGTGAGCGCAAGGATTGGTAGAGCAAAGCACAGAGGCCAGCACTAGTAAACAATAAAAAATTAATACCATGAATACCGAGTACAGCGGCATAACCGGCCAGTGGACTAGCGGTCTGACTGTAGCCAGGATGCAACCAAGGGAAGCCGGTAAACAATACGCCGCGTAGCCATTCGCTGATGGTACACAGCGCGGGCACGACAAGTAGCCAATAGCTGATATGGGCTTGTTGAAAGCGCTGAACGCAGTAACCGGCAAGCGCTGGAAACAGGGCTAAGTAGCTACAAAACGCCGCGGTCAGTAGTAATGCACCTGTCGCAGGCGTGCCGCCAAAGTCGTGCAGGCTAATGTAAATCCATGACACTCCAACACCAAACCAAGCCAGCCCAAAGCACCCGCCGATCAGCGCTGCAGCACGCGCTGTAGTAGCGTGCTGCCATAGCGCGAACAATCCGCCGAAGGTGATGATAGGGATTAGGGTGTAGGCGGTGGGTGCATAGCCCAACACGGTGGTTGCACCGAGTGCTGCAGCCACTGCCCATTGACGATACTGGTAATTGCGAAGCAGGCTAAGCAATTTAAAAATAATCCAATAAAATCAATTGGTTAATGTATTTTTACCGTTTGGAATTTAATCAACTTTGGCGCCAGAGATGTGCACCGCTTTCTGCCACGCGCTGTATTCGGCTTTGATAAACGCAGTGGCTTGCTCGCGCGGACTGCCAACGGGAATAAAGCCCATCTCGGTGAGGCGTTTATTGACCTCAGGTTGTTGAATGATTTTGACGATTTCATTGCTCATGCGCTCCACAATGGCGGTAGGTGTGTTGGCTGGGGCAACAATCGAGGTCCATGTTTGATAGTGATACCCGGGATAGCCTTGCTCCGCGACTGTAGCTAAGTCTGGTAATTGCGGCAGGCGCTTTTCAGTTGAGATGGCGAGGGCGCGAATTTTTTGCGCTTTAATCAACGGAATGGTGACTGCGGTGGTGTCGGCGACCAACATCACTTGTCCGGCCATCAAGTCGGTGAGCGCGGGGATCGCGCCTTTGTAGGGGATGTGGGTGAGTTCGATACCAGCGCGCGAGGCGAGCATGGCGGTGACTAAGTGCGAAGTGCTACCGCTACCGGAAGAACCGTAATTGAGTTGTTTGGGTTTTTGGCGCGCTAAGCTGATGAGTGCTTGTAGGTTGCGGGCGGGCAGGCTTGGCGTCACGGTAAACACCATACCGATGCCGACTAACTGCGACACGGGTGCAAAGTCGCGCAGGGTGTCGTAGCCAATTTTAGGATAAAGATGGGGATTAATCGCCAATGCCGCAGTACCGCCAGCGAGAAACGTATAACCATCCGGGGCAGACTTTGCCGCCAATTCGGTACCTAGCGCGGCACCAGCACCCGGACGATTATCGATCATCACTGCTTGACCGAATACGGGTGTGAGCCGCTCGGCAATGCTTCGGGCAATGATGTCGGCAGCCTGACCTGGCGGGAAGGGCACGATGATCCGCACAGCTTTGGTTGGCCATTGTTGTGCGTGGATTAAGCTGCTGAAGCTGGCAAGGGTGCAGAACAGCAGGGATAAGCTTAAGTGTATGGGATTGGATTTTGGGCGGTGTTGGATATTGCGTGTCATGGAGACAACCTCCGAGAGTGGGTCAAGCGCGAGTGGATTTACAATAGATGAATGTAGATGAATGATATGAGAAGTATGAACAGAAACAGAAACAGAAATAGGAACAAGAACAAATACAGATTGCAATGCGATGAATAGAAGTTTGCAGTAATTATAGTTTTGAAGTCATTATAGATTAGCGGTAATTATAGGGCTAAGTATAGGGCTGAGCATGAGGCTTGGCGCGCTGATTGATACGCACCCCTGCGGGGTGAATCACTAAGGGCTAGTTGCAGGCCGGACAGCAGACCCAGTTGACGCCTTCCTGGCGCATGAAGGTTACCCAATTCCCCCTAGGTGCAGATTAAGGCGATAGCCAAAATTGGATCGTCCTACGACACGAGCAGTGGCGGCAACATTGGCAACATCGCCAAGGATTTTACGGGCATCACGCGGGTTAATGATTTCATCAGTATGGAATGCTGCAACACGCCGTCAGGGTGAGCCTAAGAGGCGCAATTTGTTCCTATTGCAGCGCGATACACGATGTACGCGACGTATAGTCTGCCTTGTGTCGGTAACGATCCCCATGTAGCTGAAGGCCAGATGTTTGGCAACCCGCTCGGTCCCGCCCATTTCTTGGGTAAGTTGTTGATGGGCGTGTCATTGGTCAATCACAGGTTGCCAAGTCATGATGATCTCCTCAAGCGGTCGGTGTCAGTGTCGGGGTTACAATCAGGGCATCGGCGACCGTAATGCCCTGACCCACAGGGCCTATAAATATCGGATTCAGGTCGATTTCACTAATATCATCGGCGTGGTCGGTAATCAACCATGATAGGCGCACGATCGCGTGGATTAACGCTGCCCGATCAGCTGGGGCTTGCCCCCGCACACCGTCGAGCATGGCAGCGCCCCGTAGTGCGCCCACCATGGTTTCGGCTTCAGCCGGACTCACCGGTGCGAAGCGATGGGCGACGTCACCTAAGACCTCGGTGAAAATACCACCGAGACCCACCATGATGTACGGGCCAAATTGCGGATCATTAACAGCGCCGATGATGAACTCAATGCCGCTGGCCATCTCTTGAATGGAGACGCCATCGATACGCGCACCGGGCGCATAACGCAAGCCATTGTCATGGACGGTTTGGGCGGCTGTTTTGAGCGCAGCTAAGGATTGAATATTGAGCAGAACAGCCTGCGCTTCGGTTTTATGGGGGATATCGGGTGAGGCAAGTTTGACAGCAACTGGGAATTGCAGCGGAGCGCTAGTCAGTGCATGAATCTCCGCTAAGCTGAGCAATACCTCTTGTGTGGTACGTATACCATAGCGTGCAACGGAGGCTTTGGATTGTTGTTCAGACAAAGCGCCTCCGCGACTGGGCAGTGCTAAATCTTGGGGCGCAATCGGACGTGGGCTGTCTTTGGCTTGGAGATGACGCTCACGCTTCAGTGCAAAGTCGGTGAAGATGGCCATGGCGCGGGCAGCACGACCAGCAAAGTGGGCGCATAACACACCACTATTTTCTAGTCGCATGCGTACATCGACATCGCGGGTTGGCGAGGACGACCAGTTGACGATGATCGGCTTGTCGGTTTTAGCAGCAGTGGCAATTAAACGATCGGTCCAAATCCCCACATCGGGGCCTGAGGCTGAGCGCACCATAAACATATCGAACGAAGGATCATCGAGCACACATTCAATAGCTTTATATTGATCGCCATAATTGGCCATCATATCAATGGGGTTGCCCACCGACGAGAATGTCGATTCGAGCCCACGCAGTTTATCTTGGGTGGCCGCTTCAGGCAGCGGCAAGCTGAGACCGTTTTTTTCGCAGTGCTCGGCCATCAGCACACCCCAACCGCCGGAGCCTGTAAAGACACAGACGCGGCGACCTTTGGGGTATTTGCCAGCACTGACTAAGCGCGCGACATCGGCTAATTCATCAAGGTCACTAATTTCAATAAAACCACCTTCTTGGAAAGTGGCGCGTAATAAGGTGTGATCGGCAGTGAGTTTACCGGTGTGTGAGCTGGCTGCTCTGCGACCTGCAGCACCATTGCCAACATTGATCATTAAAATGGGTTTGCCAACGCGCAACGCATGCTGACCGAGCTCGCGCAGTTCGTGGCCAGCAGTGGTAGCTTCCATATAGGTGGCAATCATTTTGACTTCATCACGCTCTAAGAAGTCGTGCGCAAAGTCAAAGAAGGTTAAGCCAGTTTCGTTGCCGCAGGAGATGACATAGTTAGAGCCTATGCCTTGGGCATTGGCAAACGTCATCATCGATTGGCCAAAACCGCCGCTTTGCGAGACGATGGCGAGTGGGCCCGGGCGTAATGCGGGGTCGGATAATGCACCACCAAAAGCCATATAAGCGCGGGTGATAACGTTCATCACACCTACACAGTTGGGGCCGACTACACATGCCCCGCTGCGGGCAATGGCTTGCTCGAGTTCGAGTTGCATGGCGGCGCCAGCGTCATCACCGGTTTCGATAAAACCAGCGGTCAGAATTACGGCAAACGGAATGCCTGCTTTGCCACAATCATCGAGGGCTTTGGGCACGTGTGCGCGTGGCACGGCAATCACCGCAACATCACATTGTTCGGGGATGTCTAATACGCTGGCGTAAGATTTACGGCCTTGCACTTCGCTACGTTGTGGGTTGACTGGATAGAGCCCGCCCTCGTACTTGCAGTTAATCATGTGGGCTAAAGGTTGGCCACTGATGGACTTGGGGTTGGTGGAGGCGCCAATGACAGCTACGGCTGATGGGCTGAGTAGTTTTGAGATATCTTTATTGCGGTATGTTGTGGTGAGTGTCATGAGTCAATATCCAAGAGATTAGGCCTAGAAAAACAGGTGATTGAGTAGTGATTGATTAATAAATGTGTAAAGTGTGTAAAGTTTGTAAAGTTTGTATTGTATGTATTAATTAATTATTCAATAATTATTCAATAAGTATTGAATAGATAGTAAAAAGGTTTTAAACGCGATGGGTAAGTGCTCAGTGAATCATGGGCGAGGATTATTTAAGTTCAATCTTACTCGATCTATATTAGCGCTATTTTAGTGGGAAATGTCGATTTGAACAGTCTGACTTGCGACGATGCGGACCAGCGATCAGAATGTTTTTGCCCAATACATTGGGTAATCGCAGCGAATATGATGGTGGCGCAGCGTGTGGTCGCGGGCATTGATCAAGAAAGCCCACAGATTGGAGCTTGCTTTAAGGCGTAGCTGTCAGGCCAGTGCTGCTAGTTTGCGCGGGTTAATCAAATATTTGACCATTCAAATGATGGACATTGTTCGCGCTGTACGATGTTTAACTGGTTGTTTCCGGCAACTTAAAGACTTGCAGTAAGTAAATACGTCGACTATCCGAGCGTAGTATACGAAAGCTGAGTGCGCCTAAGGTGATCTGTTCGCCACGTTTGGGCACGCGCTCGTAGTGGTTGAGAATTAAACCGCCAATAGTATCGAATTCGTCATCACTAAACTGTGAATTAAAGGCGGCGTTGAAGTCGACGATCTCGGTGAGGGCTTTGACCCGATAGACACCGCGCTTCTCTTGTACGATGTTGTCTTCTGCTTCATCGAAGTCGTATTCGTCTTCGATATCACCGACAATTTGCTCGAGCACATCCTCAATAGTGATGAGTCCTGCAACTGCGCCATATTCATCCACCACGATCGCAATATGATTACGATTCTTACGAAAATCTTTGAGTAAGATATTGAGCGGTTTGGATTCAGGGATAAACACCGCAGGGCGTAGCATATCGCGAACATTAAATTCTTCTTCACCGGCGTAATAGCGCAACAGATCTTTGGCTAAGAGTATTCCAATCACATCGTCACGATTGTCTCCAATGACTGGAAAGCGTGAGTGTGCGGTTTCAATCACTAAGGGGATGAATTGATCAGGGGGTTGATTCACATCGATCACATCCATTTGACCGCGGGGTACCATGATATCGCGCGCTTGCATTTCGGAGACTTGCAATACGCCTTCGATCATGGCCAATCCATCAGCGTCTAATAAATTACGTTCGTAGGCGGAGTGCAGCAACTCGATGAGCTGCTCGCGGTCTTCAGGCTCGCGTAGCAAAAATGTTGATAAGCGTTCAAGAAGGGTTGGTTTGGCGGTGGGGTCCATAATTCAGTGTCTGGGTAGTCAATCAAATAGGGCTGGGTTACAAGATAACACTGTTACGCGCGACCATTGTCTAACGGACTGCGGTATGGGTCAGGATAGCCTAAACGTTTCAGTAGTTTGGTTTCTAATCGCTCCATCACAGTAGCGTCGTTGTCGTTGATATGGTCGTAGCCTTGTAAATGCAGTAAGCCGTGGATCACCATATGCGCATAATGTGCGGCAACGGTTTTACGCTGAGCGCGCGCTTCGCGCGTAATTACTGGTGCACAAATAGCAATATCACCTTCGAGTGGTGCGTGTTCACGAAACACAAAGGTGAGCACATTGGTGGCATAGTCTTTGTTGCGATAATTTCGATTGAGGGTGCGACCCTCTTGGTTGCCAACCAGCCGAATCGTCACATTGGCAGCCCCTTGAAGTGCTACACGCGCCCATTGACGAATGCGGTAGGGTGGCGGCACGTTGCGAGCGGTCGTTGCAGACTGCACGGTGATTCGAATTTTATGGGGGTGGCGAGCGGGCGCACTCATGATGATGGGGTATTAGTTTTGGTGGGTTTTACCGATTCTTTTTGATGGCGATCATAGGCGTTCACGATACGTTGCACTAAAGGATGACGCACCACATCGGCGGCCAGAAAGTGCGTGAATGCGATGCCGCGCACTTTTTTCAGTACCGATTGTGCTTCCACCAAGCCGCTGACCATACCTTTAGGCAAGTCGATTTGGGTCACATCGCCAGTGATTACTGCTTTACTTCCAAACCCAATACGAGTTAAAAACATTTTCATTTGTTCGCGTGTCGTGTTTTGTGCTTCATCTAAAATAATGAATGCATGATTCAGTGTGCGACCGCGCATAAACGCTAAGGGGGCGACTTCAATAGCATTGCGTTCAAACATTTTAGCAACGCGATCGTAACCCATGAGGTCGTAGAGCGCGTCATACAAAGGCCGCAAATACGGATCTACTTTTTGTGCCATGTCACCCGGTAGAAAACCGAGGCGCTCGCCAGCCTCGACTGCTGGCCGCACTAATATGATGCGTTGTACTGCATCGCGCTCAAGGGCGTCTACTGCACAAGCAACTGCTAAATAAGTTTTGCCTGTGCCGGCAGGGCCTATACTAAAAGTAATATCGTGCTTTTGAATGTTGAGTAGGTATTCGTTCTGGCGTGGTGTGCGACCTTGGAAGTCTTGCTTGCGAGTAATGAGTGAAGGGCTGGGTAGGCCGGCATGCGGTACACCCTGGTGTCCGGCTTCAATCAAGGCCAATTGAATCCGATCCAGCGACAAGGGTTGTTGCGCTTTGTCATAGAAGTCTTGGATGACACGTGCGGCAATGCGTGTGCGCTCAGCCGCACCACTCAGAGAGAAGCGTTCACCACGGCGGGTGATGTGAATGTCTAGCGCGGTCTCGATTTGGCGTAAATTTTCATCGAGAGCGCCGCACAGATTAGACAGTCGTTGGTTGTCGATCGGGGTAAAGCTTAAGTCCAATGATTTCAAGGTGATGCCGTTCTTTGGTGGGTGGAATGGAACTGTTGAGTTGCAATCTGTGGGTGGTGATCAAGTAGCTCACCATGGAGTGTGCGAGCTTGGGCGCGGGTGATGGTCACAGTTTGTATCGTATGGATACGGGTGCGTGGACCGACAAAATGTACCATCCGATTGTGATCAGTTTGTCCGCGCAGCGGAATCAGTAATTGAGTCTCAGGTATTGTTTCCAAGTCTAGGGGAGGCAATACTAATACGCGTTGTTGAGTGCCGACTAGGGCTGCGCTAAAGGCGTGGGTGTGGGTTTCATTTAATGCTTGCAAACGTTGCAGGCGCTCCAGTTTAATTGCATGCGGCGTAGCGTCAACTAGTGCAGCTGCGGGTGTGCCAGGCCGAGGACTGTAGATAAAACTAAAGCTAGCATCAAATTCAATGTCTGTGATGAGTCGCATGGTTTGTTCAAAGTCGTTCGCGGTCTCGCCTGGAAAACCAACAATGAAGTCTGAAGTGATCGAAATATCGGGACGTTGTACGCGCAGGCGGCGCACAATGGATTTGTATTCGAGTGCAGTATATCCGCGCTTCATCGCACCTAACACCGAGTCTGCGCCAGCTTGCACTGGCAGATGCACATGGCTTGCTAGTTGCGGGATTTGCCCAAAGCAATCAATTAAGCGTTGCGTGAATTCTTTGGGGTGTGAGGTGGTAAACCGAATGCGTTCTATACCTGGAATCTCGGCGATGTATTCTATGAGGAGCGCGAGATCTGCAGCGTTATCCTGACCACTGCTAGCAGAGGGATTTCCACTGCCATTTGCACTTTGAATGCAAACAGCGGCAGTATAAGCGTTAACATTTTGCCCCAGTAGCGTGATTTCGCGCACGCCTTGGAGGGCGAGTTCGGCTACTTCTGCTAACACATCTGCAAAGGGTCGTGAGACTTCTTCGCCACGAGTGTAGGGCACCACACAGAACGTGCAGTATTTACTACATCCTTCCATAATCGAGACAAACGCACTGGCCCCCACAACGCGTGCTGGTGGTAGGTGATCAAATTTTTCGATCTCAGGAAAGCTGATGTCTACTTGTGATTGGCCGGTTTGCCGTTTGGCCGCAATCATTTGCGGTAGGCGATGTAGGGTTTGTGGGCCAAATACCAAGTCTACATAAGGTGCGCGTTTGACAATTGCCGCACCTTCTTGACTAGCCACGCAACCCCCTACGCCAATAATGAGTTGTGGATTGTGTTGTTTATATTGTTTGATACGACCGAGATCATGAAAAACTTTTTCTTGTGCTTTTTCGCGCACCGAGCAGGTGTTGAACAACATAATATCTGCTGCTGCTGGGTCGTCGGTGACGGTGTAATCGGCGTGCGCGCTTAAAATGTCTACCATTTTGGCCGAGTCGTACTCGTTCATCTGACAGCCAAAGGTTTTGATATAGATCTTACCCATGGCAATGCATAGTGGCAGTCGTTAATGTCTGGTGTTGGCGCTGAATAGGGCGTAAGCGGTAGAGTGGATTAGATTGAACTTGGCAGTGCATGGTGGAGGGGTTGCGCATCAAGGTAATTGATTCAGAGACTTTTTGTATCGCGTATATTCACTCTCAGACAATAACCAGATCAAACTAATCTGACTGTTTGAGTCCAGTCGCAAGGCGACAGGTGCATTCGAGACGAGTTGATTATGAGTGAGGCTGCGATTATCGCTGTCGATGATGCGGCCGCCTGGCGCTAATTGATAGATTTTACTGCTGAGACTGATTTCAGGGTACACACGTTGTGTGTTGGTGCGCGCGATGAATGCATCCGGCGGTACTTCGCGCAGTGTTTGCGCTAGGCTGTTAGCGCTAGCGGTCAATAATTGTAGAAGAAAAAAAATTAACAACATCGTGTGTTTAATCATGCTGTTACGATAGCATGTTGGGCATATTGGCGGCAATGGTTAAGCAAGTTGTGCAGGGAGGTGTTTATTTGGAGATGTTAAAGTTGCCACACTGATTGAATTCACAGCCGCGACTTAATCAACAAATTAAACAACAAATACCCCGCTTTGGCTGTCATTGTAGGTATTTAGCCGTTTGTGCACCGACCAGCCCAATTACTTTCGGGTTGGTAGATTTTTAGTTATAATCCCCCACCCCGATGGCATACAGGTCGTTTTTGCCCGATCGTGATAAGCTTTGAAGTATGTTGTTCTTATCGGGTGCAATTGATTTTTATTAAAGGTTCAAATTAAACCGCTTTCTGGTGATATAGCTCAGCTGGTTAGAGCGCAGCATTCATAATGCTGATGTCGGTGGTTCAAATCCACCTATCACCACCAAGATGTAACATGTCATATGTGACATCTTAAAAAGCCGTAATTCACTAATAAATCAGTGAGTTACGGCTTTTTTCTTGGTGCGCATCAGCGTTTTTGGCGATTGCAATATGGGTGTATTCGGCTTAGAGTTGGCGCAATCAGTTGACGTCGTAGATAGATTAGCAACATTCGCTAGATTCGCAAGACAAGCGCGCTATTTATGGCGTCCATGTTGGCTGGATCCCTATTTGAGTAAAAGGATAGCAATTCATGTCCCAATTATACGGACGTCAGGCTTTTGTCGAGCTGTTGATGAGCGAAGGTGTGACCCATTTATTTGGCAACCCTGGCACTACCGAGTTGCCCATTATGCAAGCCTTGCCCGATTACCCGCAGTTGAAGTTTGTGTTGGGGCTACAGGAAGCGGTAGTGATGGGGATGGCGGATGGCTATGCCCGTGCATCCCGCCAACTGACTGCTGCCAATGTGCATGTCGCACCCGGATTGGGTAATGCGATGGGGGCGTTGTATAACGCTAAATTTTCGGGATCCCCGGTGATTCTAACTGCAGGCCAACAAGAGCAAGGTCATGGTCTGCAAGAGCCTTTGCTCTACGATAATTTAATGGCAATGGCCGCACCTTTGGTGAAATGGTCAATCGAAGTCACACGCCTACAAGACTTGCCGCGCATCATGCGGCGGGCAGCTAAGGTGGCGATGACACCGCCCACAGGCCCTGTCTTTATCAGCCTGCCTGGCGACATTCTCAATGACTGTGCTGAGATTGACTTGGGACAATCGGTGCGTGTGGATCGTCGTGTGCGCCCCTCTGACCAAGCGCTCGTGGCCTTAGCGGATGCTTTGTTGTCTGCCAGTCATCCTGTGATGATTGTTGGGCAGGAGTTGTCTAGCCCGCAAGCGTTCGCTGATGCCAGTGCGGTAGCAACGCTGCTCGGAGCTGGAGTGTTTCAAGAGGCCATACCTTATAGCGCCAGCTTTCCAACCGCGCATAGCCAATACCAAGGCATGCTGACTCGCGCCCAAGAGGTGGTGCGTAAAACGCTGGAACCGTTTGATTTGATATTTTGTTTGGGTGCAGATTTGTTGCGAATGTCGGTGTACAGCCCAGTCGAACCACTGCCAGATCATTCGCGGGTGATTCATTTGAGTGAGCGCAGTTGGGAGCTCGGTAAAAATTACCGCACCGAATTGGCTTTGCAAGCCAATGTCAGCGAAACCCTACAGGCGCTATTGCCAGTGTTGCGTGCGCGTATCAGTGCCGGTTATATGGCGCAAGCACAGTCGCGCGGCGCCGCCCTCGCAACGCATAACTGGTCAGTCACCCGGGCGCAATTGGTCAGTCAAGTGATGACCCAAAGTGCGGTCAGGCCGATGTCGGCCGCCACCTTTGTGATGCACGTTAGTGCCCAACTCACCCCCGACGTGATTGTGGTCGAAGAGGCACTCACGTCAACCCATCCCTTACCGCAGTATTTACACCAGCATAATCCGGATAGTTTTTTTGGTCTGACCAGTGGTGGATTGGGATTTGCGATTCCTGGCGCCGTAGGGATTAGCTTTGCCAAACCGGATCGGCCAGTGGTGGCTATTGTAGGGGATGGGAGTGCCATGTATGGGATTCAAGGCCTGTGGACGGCCGCCCACTGCAAGTTACCGATTACCTATGTGATTGCTAATAATAAGAGTTACCGCATCATCAAAGAACGGTTGGTCGCCATGCAAGGCTGCGACCGCTTTATTGGTATGGATATGAACGACCCGGCCATAGATTACTGTCAATTAGCGCAGTCTATGGGTATGCGCGCCGTGAAGGTTTCAGATCCAGCTGACTTAGATCAGGCACTCAAGGCCGGTATTCAAAGTGGTCAACCGAACTTGATTGAAGTGACGGTGGCGAACGGTTTTGGTGGCTAATTATTGTAAATTACTGATTTTATTAATATTTTTCTAAGATGCAGTCATTAAAATAGGGGCTTCGTTGAACAATAGCGTGCAGGTCTTGGTGGTCGGTGGTGGTTTGGTGGGCGCGAGTTTGGCGCTCGCATTAGCCCAACAAGGACAACGGGTGGCTTTGGTCGCCTCCGCCGCCACTTTGGCAACTTGCGCCCCTATCGAGCCGACTTGGGATCCGCGTATTTATGCGATCAGTCCCGGTAATGCCGCGTTTTTGGGTGGTCTTGGCGTGTGGTCGCGTGTGGATGCGGCACGTGTGCAAGCGGTGGCAGCAATGGCGATTTGGGGTGATGCGCAGTCGCATCTGGGGTTTGCCGCTGAAGCGGCGGGCTTACGTGAGTTGGCGTGGATTGTCGAGAGTCGGGCTTTGCAGGCCGCCCTTGCTGCAGAGATTGCCGCAACCCCCGAACTGACGGTGTTGGCAGACGCGCGTCCTGTGACGCTCGATTTGACATCAAGCCCCGCTGTCCTAGGCTTGGATTCTGATGAGCAGTGGTCAGCGGATTTGGTGGTAGGTGCTGACGGCGGGCAATCTTGGGTGCGCGAGGCGGCGGCGATTCCGCTCAAAAGCAATGATTATCAACAATTGGGTGTGGTGGCGAATTTTGCAATCAGTGCCCAACATGGCGCGGTGGCGCGCCAGTGGTTTAGACCGGATGGTGTTTTGGCACTGTTGCCGTTGCCTGGGCAGCGCGTGTCAATGGTGTGGTCAACGCCAATAGCGCATGCTAACGCCCTGCTCGCGCTATCGCCTGATGATTTAGCATACGCGGTGCAGGCGGCAAGTCTTGGGACAGTGGGGGCGCTCGAGTGTCTCTCGCCTGCGGTTGGCTTCCCCTTGTCTTTGCAACAGGCACAGTCTTTAGTAGCGCCGGGCTTAGCTTTGGTTGGCGATGCTGCCCATCGTGTGCACCCCTTGGCTGGTCAGGGCGTGAATTTAGGGTTTCGTGATGCACGGGAGTTGGTGGCGGTGTTGGCCGCCCGGCCGCCGTTACAACCATGCGGCGACTACCCATTGCTACAGCGTTATGCACGGGCACGACTTGAAGATATTGCTTCGATTGCTTGGGGCGGAGATGCCTTGCAAAAGTTGTTTGCCGCCCAAGCACCATTGCTGGCGTCTGTGCGCAACCAGGGTTTGCGCATGGTCGAGCATATGCCGAGCCTGAAGCAGTGGTTAATGCAGCGCGTGATTGCTTGAGTTATGCTGTGCTGTTGCTGTGGTCAAATTGGGAGCCTAGCGACTGCAAGGCTTGAAAATAATTCGTAAATATTTTAAGGATATGGCGTATGCGTATAAGCATGGTGGCGAGTGGTTTGGGCTGGGGATTAATGTTGTTACTCGTCTTGCCTGTCGCAGCGCAGCCAGATGAAGCGAAGACGCGTAAAAAATTTGAGGCGCGTTTTCCGACTGCAAAAATTGAGCAGTTTAATCGTACGCCTTTTGCTGGTTTGTATGAGGTCGTATTTGATGGTCAGGTGGTCTACACAGATGACAAATTAAATTATTTGATCACCGGTAATTTATTTGATTTGCGCCAATCGGAGGAACGTAATTTAACTCGCGAACGGCGCGATCAAATTGCATCCGGTGGTTTGGTCAAAGCGCAGCTAAATGCTGTCAAGCGTGTGCGCGGTAATGGTAAGCGCGTGATCTATACCTTTGAAGACCCAAATTGTGGTTACTGTAAATCTTTGCATAAAGAATTAAACAAGATGACCGATGTGACCATCTACACCTTTTTGCTGCCCATTTTATCGGCTGACTCGGTAGAAAAATCGAAAGCCGTATGGTGTGCCAAAGACCGCGCTAAATTGTGGGATGACTTAATGACTAATGTCGTGGTGCCAAGTAATGCACCTAAAAATTGCGCGACGCCAATCGATGATAATCAAGCGCTCGCCAAACGCTTTGGTGTGCGTGGCACGCCTGCAGTGTATTTGGCCACTGGTCAGCAGATTGGTGGATTTTTATCGGTCACTGAACTCGAGGAGGCGCTCACTGCCACACGTTAGTTGTGGTGAGTGAAGCTGTCACGTAATGTTAGGCGCCCAGTGCTTTGTGTTTGGTTCTTTGTGTCTGGTTCTTTGTGTTTGGTTCTCTGTGTTAGGTCCGCTATGTTAGGCCCACAGCCTTGGCAGTCGCGTCTGGCCGAGCGCTGGTTGTGGGCGCTTGCTGTGTCTGCGTTGATGCATGTGTTGTTGTGGCAGGTGTGGGTGCCTGCGGGAGGTGCTCGTGTCGCTCGTCCAAAATTGGGCGCAGTGTTTCAAGCGCAGATTGATACCAAGCCCGAATCGCGATTGCTGACGCTCAGTGAAGTAATTGCGCCCGCAACGCTGAGTGCCGCACCCAGCGGCATCTCGGTGAACCCGCAAGCGAGCGTTGCAACCACGCAGCCTCAGTCAAGCGTAACGGCACCGGCCGCTGAAGTCGCCGCACCTGTGGCGTCCAGCGCTGACATTCCAGGGCCAGACTTGAGGCTCTACGGTGCGCGCGAGCTCGATCGTTACCCACGTCCAGCGACCGCCTTGCAATTGCCAGCATGGGGGGTAGGGCCGACAAGCTTGCGCTTCTGGGTCAGCATCAACCAAGTGGGCGTGGTGGAGAGTGTGACAGCGATCGATCTCGCCGCTGGTGACTTGTCGCAACAGGCCGAGGCCTTGATTCGCCAGACCCGCTTTATGCCCGCGGAGCGTGCCGGTCATGCAGTGCGCAGCCGTGTGCAAGTGGTATTGCGGGTTGTTCCTGACTAAATTGAATTGAATTTATAAATCAATAGGTTAGTCTAATTGCAGCGCTTAACTTGATAATAGTAAGTGCATGCTCACTGCTATTAATCACCTTGCCTAATCGCGCTTTAGTTAAGCTTGGCGGGGGCGATGGCACTGCTGTTTGGCGGTACGGTGTAGCCGCGCGGCAATAATAACCACAGTTTGAGTGCTTGTTTCATGCGCCCGGCTTCGCGACTGGCGTCCTCGCCCGCCCCCCAAAAAAAGTCGATGCGAGCCGCGCCGCGAATTGCACTGCCAGTGTCTTGGGCAAACACCAGTCGTTCTAAGGGTTGGTTGCTCAGTGGCCAGGTGGTGGCGATAAACAGTGGTGCGCCCAACGGAATGAATTGGGGATCGATGGCGACGGAGCGTTGGGGGGTGAGCGGCACGCCTAGAGCGCCCGGTGGGCTTTGCGGGCTGGGGGGTAGTTCTCGAAAAAAGATGTAGCGCGGGTTGAGGTTGAGTAAGTCGCGCAGCTTTTGTGGGTTTTGTTGTGCCCACAGTTTGATGCCTTGCATAGAGGCTTGGTCGGGCGTGAGCTCACCGCGATCGATGAGGGCGCGGCCAATTGAGCGATAGGGGTGACCATTGTGTCCGGCAAACCCTAAGCGCAGGGTGGTGCCATTGTCGAGTTCGACTCGACCTGAGCCTTGGACTTGCAGAAAAAAAAATTCAATCGGGTCGTCAGTCCACGCGATTTCGCGGCCGCGCAGCGGGCTGTGGGGCGCTTCGATTTGGGCACGCGTGTAGTAGGGCAGTGTGTTTTTACCATCGTTACGCGCTGGGGTGCGAGGGCTGGGGGCTATGCCGTTAAAGTGTGCTGCGGTTGCTGAGTTGGGTGTGACCGTGCTGAGGTCGATATAAATTAAATCTCGCGGCTGTCCATAGATGGGATAGCGATAGCGCGAGCTCGGCTTGCGGCTGCCTGCGATCAGCGGTTCGTAGTAGCCCGTAGCGAGTCCTTCGGTGCCGGGCTCGGGACTGACCCAGTAGGGTGCGAGGTGGCGCTCTAGAAATTGTTTGACCCGTTCGCGGTTTGGGCGATTTTCGCTACGGGCCGCCGCGCAGAGGTGTTGCCAGAGTGCTTGGGTTTGGAGCACACGACAGCTGCTCAATAGCGGATCCCAAGCGGCGCTGTGATCGTCGGTCGACCAACCAGGCAGTGACCCCCAAGTGGCGGGGATTAAAGTGCCGGCAGCTGGCGCAGGGGCAGATGTAGAGGCAGGACTTGGTGTTACCGCCGCCGGTGGCGCAGGGATGACCGGTGAGCTGCTCGCTGGTGGTGCGATGGGCTTGCGTTGGCTAGGGCTAGGTGGCGGGGGGAGCGAGCTACACGCTGCCAAGCTTAGGGTGATCACTAGACTGATCATGCGCTTGCTCTGGTCTAGCGAAGGTCGGCCTTGTGATAGTCTAGGGCCTAGCCGTCCCAGTTCTATGTGACTAAGGTCTGGGTGTTTAAGCTTTAGGTAATTAAGCTTTAGGTGCTTAAGTTTAAGTTGTATAAGCTTAAGACGCATGAGCTTAAGGCGCATAAGCGCTAGAACGTAACGTGGCAGGGTGCGGAGATGCGTTGTGATGGTAACAACTAAGGAGTTCGGGGTATGCAAGGTTTGCTGTGGTATTTGATCGAGGTGTTGTGCGCAGTGGGTTTGCTGGTGGGTATCGTGTGGTCGACTTGGCCACGCACCGAGCGTGATGCGGCGGAGGATGTCGAAGACAGTAGCATACAAGCACGGCAGCAGAGTGCCGCGCCAGGGGATAGACCAGTCACGGTGGTCGCTAGTGGAGCGCTGAATGAGCCAGTTGAGCCCACCGAGCCAAAAATACCTCCTGCATGAACTGATAATGATATAAATAATCCTTATTTATCAGTTATTTAGTTGGTTGGTTAGTGTAGAACTCTCGGCACCGACAGAGTGAACTCTGGAATGGGCGCATCGAAATTTGTGCCATCTTCGGCAACCATTTGGTAACTACCGCGCATGGTGCCCACGGGGGTGGCTAGGATAGAACCACTGGTATATTCAAAGCTCTGGCCGGGTTTGAGGTGGGGATGCGCGCCGACCACGCCTTCGCCTTTGACTTCTTGGACTTGGTTATTAGCATCGGTAATAATCCAATGGCGGCTGACTAGGCGCGCGGCAACAGAGCCAGTATTGGTGATGGTAATGGTATAGGCAAAGGCGTAACGTTCGATTTGCGCGTTTGACTGGTCAGCGATGTAAGTGGCCTTTGGGGCGATGGTGATTTGGTATTTTTCATCATTCATGGCCCTATTCTCGCACTGCTGCGGCAATCACGGAAGTGTTGCGTGTGAATTACCCCGACATTGCGCGAGCCAGGAGGTGAGCGGCTTGGCGAGAACGGGTACAATGGTGAGACTGTTTACCCCGCATTGGAAACCATCATGACTTATCGCATTGCCCCAAGTATTTTGTCGGCCGATTTTGCCCGCCTTGGTGAGGAGGTTCGCGCCGTGGAAGCCGCGGGCGCAGACTGGATTCATGTGGACGTGATGGATAATCATTACGTGCCCAACCTGACTATTGGCCCGCTGGTCTGTCAGGCGATTCGGCCGCATGTGGCAATTCCGATTGATGTGCATTTGATGGTTGAGCCTGTTGATCGTTTGGTGCCTGAGTTTGCCAAGGCCGGTGCTAATTTAATTTCCTTCCACCCCGAGGCCTCGGCTCATATTGATCGCACCATTGCCTTGATTCGCGAGCAGGGCTGTCAGGCTGGCTTGGTGTTTAATCCGGCCACGCCCTTGCATTACTTAGATCATGTGCTCGAGCAGCTTGATTTGGTGTTGATTATGTCGGTCAACCCAGGCTTTGGTGGCCAAGCGTTTATTCCCCAGGCCTTGCGTAAAATTGCCGCTGTGCGCCAGCGCATTGATCAATCGGGTCGCGATATCCGCCTTGAGGTCGATGGCGGAATTAAGGTCGACAATATTGCCGCTGCTGCCAGTGCAGGGGCGGATACATTTGTTGCCGGCTCAGCGATATTTGGTGCGCCCGATTATGCCCGCACGATTAGCGCGATGCGTCAGGCCTTGACGACGGTTAGTCGCTAAGGGGGGCTGATGGCTGCTAGTACATTGCAATTTCCGCTGCCGATTCAGGGCGTTATTGTTGACCTCGATGGGACGATGTTGGACACAATTGCGGACCTGACCGTTGCGACTAATCAGATGTTGGTGGTCTTGGGGGAGCAGCCGTTACCGGAGAGCGTGGTGCGCACTTTTGTCGGTAAAGGTCTACGGCGATTGGTCGAGCGTGCCCTAGCACGTAGCGTCGACGGGGTCCCGGAGGCGACGGCAGTGACCGCTGCCATGCCGATTTTTGAGCGTTGTTATGCTGCGGTCAATGGTACCCATACTCAGATATACCCCGGCATCGTAGCGGGCTTGACACAATTGCGGGCGGCGGGCTTTCCTCTGGCTTGTATGACGAATAAGTCTTCTGCTTTTGCGCTGCCGTTGCTAGCGCGTCAGGACTTGGCGGAGTTTTTCTCAATTACCGTTTGTGGCGATACCTTGCCCCAAAAAAAACCCGATCCGCGGCCGCTATTGCATATTTGTGAACAATGGGGTTTAGCGCCGGCACAGGTGTTGATGGTGGGCGATTCGATGAATGATGTGCAAGCTGCGCGTGCCGCAGGCTGTCCGATATTTGCAGTGCCCTATGGCTACACCGAGGGGCGGGCTGTGCAGAGGCATGAAGTTGATGCTATAGTAGCAACATTAACTGAATGCATCTCTTTGATTAAAAAGGTTTAATAGTGCTCTCCTGGAAACTGTGTCTGAGCCATTCTGTGTGTCGATCGCAAGCGCTTTGGTGTTGCGCTTGGACTTGGCGTCGCTGATCGCGCCGGAGTTGGTTGACCTTTTCTACCGTTTTTGAGGAGCAGCACATGACTGAAGTCGAATTTGAGCAACTCGCCGCTGCGGGTTATAACCGTATCCCGATGGTGTTAGAAACCTTCTCTGATCTGGATACGCCCTTATCGATTTATTTAAAACTCGCTCATCAACCGTATAGTTATTTACTCGAGTCTGTGGTCGGTGGTGAGCGTTTTGGGCGGTATTCGTTTATTGGCTTAGCGGCACAGACGCGTCTTGAAGTGCGCGGCTACACGTGCTCAGAAATCCATCAACAACAAGTGCTCAGTAGTGAGACAGTGGCTGATCCCTTGGCTTATGTGGATCAATATTTGCAACGCTTCAAAGTCGCCACCGATGCCCGATTGCCACGTTTTTGTGGTGGCTTAGTCGGTTATTTTGGCTACGATACCGTGCGCTATATTGAGAAGCGTTTAGCCCATGACGAACGCCCTGATCCACTCAATACCCCAGATATTTTATTGCTAGTTTCCGAGGAGATCGCCATCGTCGATAACTTGTCGGGCAAGTTATCCTTGGTGGTCTACGCTAAGCCGCAACAGCGCGGCGCTTACGCTGCAGCCAAGGCGCGCTTGGCCGCACTGTTGGCACAACTGCGCATGCCTGTAGATTTGCCCGTAAGCGCGCCCACGGCGTCGGTCCCTGCAGTCTCGGGATTCGGTCAAACCGCGTATCACGCGGCCGTGGCTAAAGCTAAAGAATATATTCGCGCCGGCGATATCATGCAGGTAGTGCCTTCACAGCGCTTGTCTAAACCGTTTACTGCTTCACCTTTATCGTTATATAGAGCATTGCGGGCGATTAATCCCTCGCCGTATATGTATTATTTTAATTTGGATGATTTTCATGTCGTAGGGGCCTCGCCCGAGATTCTGGCGCGCTTAGAAGGCGATCTGGTCACTGTGCGGCCAATTGCTGGCACCCGTCGCCGCGGATCCACCCCTGCGGAGGATGCCGCACTCGCTGCTGAACTCTTGGCCGATCACAAAGAGCGGGCAGAGCATATTATGTTGGTCGATTTGGGACGCAATGATGCGGGTCGTGTGGCTCAAGTGGGTTCGGTGAAGGTGACTGAGCAGATGATTATTGAGCGCTATTCGCATGTGATGCATATTGTCTCTAATGTTGAGGCTAAGCTCAAACCCGGACTCAAAGCGATAGACGTATTGCGTGCCACTTTTCCAGCAGGCACGGTGTCGGGTGCGCCAAAAGTGCGGGCGATGGAAATTATTGACGAGCTCGAACCGGTAAAGCGTTGTATCTATGCCGGTGCTGTGGGTTATTTGGGGTTCCATGGCAACATGGATGTGGCGATTGCTTTGCGTACAGGGGTGATTAAAGACGGACAATTACATGTGCAAGCCGGTGGCGGTGTGGTGGCCGATTCAGATCCAGAAGCCGAATGGCAAGAAACACAAAGTAAGGCGCGTGCATTGTTGCGTGCTGCCGAAATGGCTGAAGCAGGTCTAGATACGCAACTATAGTGGTGTGTTTCAGGGACGTGATTCAGTGGTGTGGTTTATTAGAGTTGTGGGGCTATGGGGTTATGGAGCAAGTGGTTGTGAGGTTCACTATTTCTAGAGGATGATATGAAAAAAAATTATGACATACTCAGCTACTTAACGGCACTAATGAGTCTGGTCTTGGTGCCTACCTTGGGGATGGCTCAGTCAGATAACTATCCCACTAAGGCTGTGCGTATCATTGTGCCGTTTGCACCGGGCGGCAGTGTCGATTTGGTGTCGAGGATGTTGGCGCCCAAGTTATCCGAGTTTTTGGGGCAGCCGGTGATTGCAGATAATCGTTCTGGCGCCTCTGGCAATATCGGTACCGAATTAGTGGCGCGCGGTCCGGCTGATGGTTACACCGTGTTGATGAATACCTTGCCATTTGTGGTGAACCCCCATATTTATGGTAAAGCACCCTACCACCCTATTAATGATTTTGCGCCAGTCGGTATGGTGGGCATTTCGCCCTCGATTGTGACCGTGCACCCGTCAGTGCCGGTCTATAGTATTAAAGAATTAATTGCATTTGCCCGTGCACGCCCAAAACTCATTAATTATGCCTCGGCAGGCGTTGGTACTAACCCACATATTGGCGGCGAATTATTTAACTTTATGGCCAAGACTAGCTTAATTGCTGTCCACTACAAAGGCGGTGGTCCAGGACTAGTTGCTGCTATGAGTGGTGAGGTGAGCGCGACATTTACCAATATTGCCGAGACTTCATCCTATGTACGGGCCAAGCGTTTGCGGCCCTTGGGTGTGACAAGCCTAAAACGTTCGCCCGCTTTTCCGGACATCCCAACGGTTGATCAGAGTGGCTTGCCTGGTTATGAATTTGTGACTTGGTTTGGTATTTTCGCGCCTGCCAAGACGCCACGTAATGCAGTGAATGTGTTGAATGAGCAGATGCGTAAAGCACTGGCTACGCCAGAAATTGTGCGGATGTTTAATGAACGCGGTATTGAAATTGCTGTGAGCTCTCCGGAAGAATTTGCAGCGCATCTCAAGAAAGAAAATGAGCGGTGGGCGGCCGTAGTCCGCGAACGCGGTATGCGCGCTGAGTAATGGATTGCTAACTAATCATGAGTGAGTTCGTACGGATCCCAGTCCTCGATGCCATACAGTGTCTACGGGTGCGCAATGCCATACATGCTAATCGCCACCACTGGACTTCTCGCATTCCACAGCTTCCGTTCTATACGCTTGGTGTGGCGAGTTACCTCGATGCGGAAATCAGCAAGGCCCACTATTATCGGTCTGCGCATGATTCGAGACCGTTATTATGGAAGACTTTTGCTTGGCTGTATGACATGGTGGCAAGCGCACTTTCAACGCACTTTAAGCAAACAGTTGTCTATGATCCTGCGTATGCATTACCTGGGTTTCATATTTTTTTGGCGCATCCCGCATTCATACAGGCTATTGCTGCAGTACATTGGGATGCACAGCATCTTGCATTAGATTGGTCCTCACAAACTGATTTTGCTCGACCAGTCTCTTTTACATTACCCATTACGCTGCCAAGCAAGGGCGCCGGTTTAAACTATTGGGATTATGAATGGCAACAAGATGTACCCGCAGACGCCGTGAATTTAAAACAGATTCTCAGTGGGCTACCTACGCATAATATTGAATATGCCGTGGGCGAGATGGTCGTCCACTCGGGTCGTTTGTTGCATCAGATCGCTCCTGCTCATGAGTATCAACCACAGGACGAGAGAATTACATTGCAGGGTCACGCCCTATTATCGCAAGGCGATTGGAAGTTATATTGGTAGTATGATGACTTTCTGCTGCCCCTGATATGCGGATGACAAAGCTTTATTTGTATAGCGCTACATTTTCTGCAGGGTTTAATCTGGTGGCATTAATTCATTAGGTATAGAAATTTTTATTCAGTAATTTTTATTAGGCAATTTATGTTACTACTGATCGATAATTATGACTCGTTTACTTACAACCTCGCCCAATATTTTGGCGAGTTGGGTGAGGACGTGGCAGTGCATCGTAATGATGAAATCACTTTGAATGAAGTTGCTGCACTTCGGCCTGCAAGAATCGTGGTTTCGCCTGGACCATGCACCCCAAATGAGGCCGGTATTTCTGTACCGTTGATCACTGCCTTTAGCGGTAAGATCCCGATCTTAGGCGTGTGCTTGGGTCATCAAAGTATCGGCCAGGCTTTTGGTGGACGGATTGTGCGTGCACAAGAATTAATGCATGGTAAAACCTCTCCAATTGAGCATCGCGATGGCGGTGTGTTTCGGGGTTTGCCATGTCCCTTAGTGGCAACCCGCTATCACTCATTGGTAATTGAGCGGGCGACTTTGCCAGACTGTTTAGAAATAACGGCATGGACAGCAGACGGCGAAATTATGGGAGTGCGACATCGCACGCTGGCGGTGGAGGGGGTGCAGTTTCATCCTGAGTCCATCCTGACGGAGCACGGTCATGCGTTGTTGAAAAACTTTTTAGAGGAGCAGCGACCATGACGCCGCAAGAAGCGCTAGCGCATTTGATTGATCATCGTGAAATTGCCCATGATGATATGTTGTCGCTGATGAGACAGATTATGTCTGGGGAAGTCTCGCCTGTCTGTATTGCGGCACTGGTCGCCGCCTTGCGGGTGAAAAAAGAAACCATCGGTGAGATAGCTGCAGCGGCCACAGTGATGCGAGAGTTTTCCACTAAAGTGGCAGTGCCGGATGCTTTAGAGTTAATAGATACTTGTGGTACGGGTGGGGATGCAGCCCACACTTTTAATGTTTCCACGGCCGCTATGTTTGTAGCGGCTGCAGCGGGCGCTAAAATTGCAAAACATGGTGGACGTTCAGTTTCTAGCACATCGGGCAGTGCCGATGTCTTAGAGGCCTTAGGCGTCAATATTAACCTGTCGCCCCAGGCTGTCGTCGATTCGATTGCTGAGGTGGGTGTAGGGTTTATGTTTGCACCCAATCATCATGCGGCGATGAAACATGCAGCACCAGTACGGCGTGAATTGGGTGTGAAGACTTTGTTTAATATTTTAGGTCCTTTAACTAACCCAGCAGGGGCGCGTCAGCAAGTTATGGGAGTGTTTCATCCTGATTTGGTGGGAATACAAGCGCGGGTTTTGGCGCAGTTAGGTAGTCGTCGTGTCATGATTGTGCATGGCCTAGAAGGTCTGGATGAGTTATCGATTAGTGGCCCAAGTGCAGTGGGTGAGCTCAAATACGGTGAAGTCAAAGAGTATATGATTGCGCCCGCTGATGTGGGACTTAAAACACATAATAATTCGGCCATACGTGTGAGTAGCGTCGAGGAGTCAAAAGCGATGCTGTTGGGAGCCTTGTCAGATAAGCCCGGCGCGGCGCGGGACATTGTTGCCCTCAATGCGGGGGCGAGTATTTATGTTGCTGGTATGTCGATTAATTTGTTGGATGGTGTAAAGCGGGCGCAAGCGGTCATCGCAAATGGTGAGGCGCGGCGGAAGTTGGATCAATTTATTGAATTCTCGAAGCGCTATGTCTGATATTCTCAAACGCATTATGGCGGTTAAAGCGGAAGAAGTGCGCGCGGCGCAACTACATCAATCGCTGGCCGCCGTACAAGCCGCTGCTGCCGTTGCCCCTCCAGTGCGCGACTTTGTTGCAGCGCTGCGCGCAAAGGTGGCACAAGGACAGTCCGCTGTGATTGCGGAAATTAAAAAAGCGAGTCCTAGTAAAGGCGTATTACGCCAGCACTTTGAACCTGCAGCGATTGCTGCAAGTTATCAGCAGCATGGTGCGGCATGTTTATCCGTATTGACTGATGAGCAGTTTTTTCAAGGTCAGTTGGCTGATTTAGTAGTCGCTCGTGCAGCGTGTCAGTTGCCGGTGTTACGCAAGGATTTCATTATGGATCCTTATCAAATATATGCAGCAAGAGCCGCAGGTGCTGATTGCATATTGCTGATTGTTGCTGCTTTGACGCCTGAGCAATTGCAGTCACTAGAGGCGGTTGCCCTGGAACTAGGGATGGCGGTGTTAGTGGAAGTGCATGCGGCTGATGAGTTGCAGATCGCCTTGCAATTACGCACGCCGCTGCTCGGGATTAACAATCGTAATTTGCGCACCTTTGAGACGCGATTACAAACCACGATTGACTTGTTGCCTCAAGTGTCGGCTGAGCGTATGGTGATCACTGAGAGCGGGATTTTGGCGGTGGCCGATGTTGCCTTGATGCGCGCGCATGCTGTGCATGGTTTTTTAGTGGGCGAGGCGTTTATGCGGGCATCGGATCCCGGGGTGGAATTGGCTAGACTGTTTGCTTAGTTGGATTGCTGTGCTTGTGTTAGCACGTGTAAATACGTGTGAATCGATGAGTGCTACATTGTGTTTACTGAGTTGTTATGATTTGACGGACATGATTAGCTTCTTATAACTTAATGACGCTTGTTAAATTTTTCCGAGGTTATGATGTTACGAATAGATGCGTTCATTGAGGTGATTGATCAAGGTTTGCGCACCGTGTTTGCGTCGGCGCATAGCAAGCGCACTATTCCTGGCGACGCCTTACCTGAAGCGGAGCTTGGTGTTGTTGAGCAGCGTCATGCTGCGGCCTTGATGCGAGTTAATCACAGTGGCGAAGTTTGCGCGCAGGCCTTGTATCAGGGTCAAGCGCTCACCGCGCGTGATCCGCAGGCGCGTGCCGCACTGGAGATCGCTGCGCGCGAGGAAACCGAGCATCTGGCTTGGACTGAACAACGGATTCGCGAATTGGGGGGGCGTCAAAGCCTGTTAAACCCGGTGTGGTATGCCGGATCGTTCGCCATTGGCGCGTTCGCTGGTGCGATTGGCGATCGCTGGAGTTTGGGCTTTTTAGCCGAAACCGAGCAACAAGTAGTAAGTCATTTAGAAAGTCACTTAAGTCGCTTGCCGAAGAACGACCAAAAAAGTAGGGCGGTTGTGGTGCAAATGCAGGAAGATGAAGCGCGTCATGCCACCACAGCAATTGACCTCGGGGGTAGTGTGTTACCTGCCCCGGTAAAACTGGCAATGCAGCTGAGTTCGCGGGTCATGACCACCCTAGCCTATCGACTCTAAGTCAGAAGGTGATGTGGTGATTGGCGACAGCGCTATCTAAGCGATAGCTGTAGACGCTTCGCGAATTTCAAAGTCATGAGTGATTTGTGCGGTTTTCGCCAGCATAATCGAGGCTGAGCAGTACTTCTCTGCAGATAGACTTACCGCGCGCTCCACTTGCGCTGGTTTGAGGTTGTGGCCAGTGACAATAAAATGAAAATGTATTTTAGTGAATACTTTTGGATCTTCACTGGCGCGCTCGGAATCAATCTCTAATTCGCAATCGGTCACCGGTGCGCGGGACTTGCGCAGAATGTGCACCACATCATAGGCCGTGCAACCTCCCGCGCCCATGAGCAATACCTCCATAGGTCTTGGCCCGATGTTTCGACCGCCGCCTTCAGGGGCGCCATCCATCACTAATGCATGGCCGCTACCTGACTCAGCAATAAAAGAAACATTTTCTACCCATTTAATGCGTGCTTTCATGGCGGGCGCTCCCTTATTCATTTCAATAGGAATCAAAACTTTATGTGTTGAATGATGAGATTATACGGCTGCAAGGCGTAGTCGGTGCGTCAAGCATGCGCACCTTAACGTGGGCTTAGTATTGCGCGCATACGATACCAGAGCGCGCCGATGATTTCATGGCTGAAAATGGCGCTATCGCGCAGCGCGACTCCGCTCGGCATAAAGTCAAGGATAGTGATCTGATTACGAGTTGTGAATGCCACTGGTGCTGGTATCACCACAAAGCCGGCGGCTTCGAAGGCGCGTTGCGCCCGGGGCATATGCCAGGCATGAGTCACTAAATAGACGGTAGTTATGTGGGTATTGGCTAACAAGGCGTAACTGAAGCGCGCGTTTTCATGGGTATTGGCGGAAGCGTCTTCAACCCAACGCACGCTGACCCCAAAATCCTGGCGCAGGCTATCAGCCATCAGCGCGCCTTCGGGGGGGCCTCCGCCATCGGGTGCGCCACCTGTGGTTAGTAGGGGCAGACCGCTTTGACGGTGTAATTGTGCAGCGTAACGCAAGCGCGGTAGGGTGGCGACACTGACCGCGTCATTGCCATTAAACTCTGGGCTGGCAAAACTACGGCCGCCGCCTAAGACAATAATGGCACTGGCGTTTTTTATGGCCTGCGGGGCGTGCGTAGGCTGTTCTAGTTGGGTGATTAGGTAGTGACTGAGTATGGGCAGGCTCAGCAGATAGAGTAGAATCGGCGAGCCGTAGCGTAGCAGCCTTCCCCAAACAGGGTAGCGGCGGCGGACCAGAAATCCGAGAAACATCAAAAATAGCAAATTTCCGGGAACAATCAGGAATGCAGCCACAAAATTACTAAGTAAAAAACTGAACATTCAATCGCCTTAAATGTTTGAAATTGTTAATAAGTTATTGATTTTAATATAAAATTATGATTTTGACTCGAGCCGTTCTTGTTGCGCCAGTGTTACAGGCAGTGCTGAGAAGTTTGACATAAGTAGCACATTTCCAATAGAATTGATGGTTTCCCATGAATCACGAGATCGCGCTGGAACACGTATGAAGACTTATTCCGCTAAACCGCATGAAATTACCCGTGACTGGTATGTCGTTGACGCCTCTGGCAAAGTGCTAGGCCGTCTGGCTGCCGAAATCGCCCATCGTTTGCGCGGCAAACATAAACCGCAGTTTACTCGTCATATTGATACGGGTGATTTTATCGTCGTTGTGAACGTCGACAAATTGCGCGTCACTGGCAATAAGGCTAAGGATAAGCTTTATCATCGCCACAGTGGCTACCCTGGTGGTCTCTACACCACTAGCTTTGAGAAAATGCAGGAGAAGTTCCCCGCCCGCGTGCTTGAAAAAGCGGTTAAGGGCATGTTGCCTAAAGGACCTTTGGGATACGCGATGCTTAAAAAACTGAAGGCTTATGTAGGCACGGATCATCCCCATGTCGCGCAACAGCCCAAGACACTCGACTTTTAGGATTGATGACTATGGCATTACAAACCGATAAAAATTATGGCACTGGCCGTCGCAAAAGTGCGATTGCCCGGGTGTATTTAAAGCCTGGCAAGGGTAGCATTGTTGTCAATGGCAAGCCCGTTGATGAGTTTTTTTCTCGTGAAACTGGCCGTATGGTCGTACGTCAACCTTTGGTCTTACTTGAAAAGCTAGACTCTTTTGATATTAGTGTAAATGTCACTGGTGGTGGTGAGTCTGGTCAAGCAGGTGCAGTGCGTCATGGTATTACGCGTGCATTAATCGACTACGATTTGACCTTGAAGCCAGCCTTACGTAAGGCTGGTTTAGTAACCCGTGATGCGCGTGAAGTTGAACGTAAAAAAGTTGGTTTGCGCAAAGCGCGCCGTCGTAAGCAGTTCTCGAAGCGGTAATACACGACATTCGTTTTTGAAAAAAATAACAAAGCCGCCGATGAGGCGGCTTTGTTGTCTCTGTGGTGTATTTAATAGCGCATTCAGAAAATTAATCATCTTATTCTGGATGCCTAGTCAGACCATAATCATGGAGTAGACAGGATGCACAAGACGATCAAGGTGGGTATTGTTGGTGGTACTGGCTATACCGGAGTTGAGTTATTAAGACTATTAGCGCAGCACCCGTATTGTGAGTTGCAAGCGATTACATCGCGTAAAGAAGCTGGGATGCCCGTGGCTGAGATGTTCCCTAATCTACGTGGGCGAGTCGGTTTGTGTTTTAGTGAGCCTGCGGCTGCTGGTCTTGAAAGTTGTGATCTAGTCTTTTTTGCCACTCCCAATGGTGTTGCCATGCAAGAAGCGCGAGCCCTAGTCGACGCCGGTGTGCGTGTTATCGATCTGGCAGCAGATTTTCGTATTAAAGATATTGCGCAGTGGGAAAAATATTATCAAATGCAGCATGCTTGCCCTGAGTTAGTGGCAGAAGCTGTTTATGCGCTCCCAGAGATGAATCGCCAAGCGATTGCTGCTGCGCGCGTCATTGCTAATCCAGGATGTTATCCAACCGCAGTACAGTTAGGATTTTTGCCTCTACTTGAGGCCGATTGTATTGATGCCACGCATTTAATTGCAGATGCTAAGTCAGGCGTTTCGGGTGCGGGTCGCAAAGCTGAGGTGCCAACATTACTGGCTGAAGCGTCAGATAACTTCAAAGCCTATGGCGTTATGAGTCATCGTCATCATCCAGAGATTGTTCAAGGTTTGGCGCGGGCTTCAGGTCAATCCGTAGGTTTGATATTTGTGCCGCATTTAACGCCAATGATTCGCGGTATACACGCGACGATGTATGCACGTTTGAAGCGAGAAATTGATGTCCAGGCTTTGTTTGAACAGCGCTACGCTGGTGAGCAGTTTGTGGATGTCATGCCGGCAGGAAGCCACCCTGAGACGCGTTCGGTGCGGGGTGCTAATCAGTGCCGAATAGCAGTGCATCGTCCATATGGCGGCGACACGATCGTCATTTTATCGGTGATTGATAACTTGGTGAAGGGTGCTGCTGGTCAGGCTGTGCAAAACATGAATATCATGTTCAATTTGCCAGAAGAGACAGGTTTAATGCAGTTAGCGTTGTTGCCGTAGCCAATGATGCGACGCTTCAAAGTGTTTCTGCGGCGCTTTAGTATTGAGGCACCTCGCTTATCGGTGCGCCCGCAAATGCCATGGTATGTGCATTGGTTGCGGTGGCTGTTGGCGGCTGTAGTCATTGGTGCGATTGCTTGGTATACCTATGATGTTGGTCTAGAGTATGCGGGGTTTCGCCAAAATGAAGCACGGCGTGTGAATTCAGAGCTGGGTGTGTTGGTGCGTGATCAACAAAAACAATTAGCAGATGTCCACGCTAAGCTGGCTGCTGCAGAGCGTCAACTGCAAATGGAGCATGCAACTTACGAAGATCTAGCGAAGCAGGTAAAGACTTTAAGCCAAGAGAACTCAGCATTAAAAGAGGATTTAGCCTTTTTTCAGTCGCTGACAGCCACTGGCAAGACTGGCGCCATTAGCGTCAATCGATTTCGGCTAATGCCGGAGGGAGTCCCGGGTGAATACCGTTATCGTTTATTATTAGTTCAAACGGGCGAGCGTGCAAAGGAATTTACGGGTAGTATGCAGCTGGTGTTAAATTTGCAGATTAACGGCCGTAAGACCGCGGTTGTTTGGCCTGAGGAGAGTAAACGCACCCAACCACAGTATCGTATTAACATTAAGTTTTTTCAGCGTGTTGAGGGCGTCTTGAAAATTCCAGTTGATGCGCAAATACTAAGCCTTCAAGTCCGAATTTTTGAAGGTCAATCAGACACACCAAAACTGACCCACGACGTTAATTTATAGATTAAAGGAGTCACCATGTTCGGTAAAAAACACTCTAAACCACAAGGACGCATTGATTCATTAATCGGAGCAGGTACAGTCATTACTGGTGACGTGAACTTTACGGGTGGCTTGCGGATCGATGGCATTGTGCGCGGCAATGTGATTGCTACTGAAAATAAAGGGGGCACGCTAGTGCTGTCAGAGGCAGCTCGGGTTGAGGGTGAAATACGAGTCTCGCATGCAGTGATTAACGGCACTATTTTAGGCCCACTCTATGCACTGGATTATGTTGAGCTACAAAGCAAAGCCAAAGTGACCGGGGATGTCAGTTATCGCACCCTAGAGATGCAACTGGGTGCAGTAGTGCAGGGTCTTCTCAAGTATCAAGAAGACCCTAAGGAAGATAAGGTATTACAGTTTAAGTCGGCTGCAACTGAATAGTGTGGGGCTTTGCATACATGTCGTGCCGAGTTAATTTCAGAAGTGACTGCTTTGCTGTAAGATAGGCCTGTTATAGTTTGATTAATGTAATCTTGATAAATTGGAGTCGACCATGAATGCAGTGACAGAAATGATGCCAGAACCACTGGTATTTACTGAAAATGCAGCCAACAAAGTGCGGTCGTTGATCGAGGAAGAAGGCAACGAAGCACTGAAATTGCGGGTGTTTGTTTCTGGTGGCGGTTGTTCTGGTTTTCAATACGGATTTACTTTTGATGAAGAAATTAACGAAGACGATACTGCCTTGCAAAAAGGTGGGGTAACTTTGTTGGTAGATCCTATGAGCTTGCAATATTTAACAGGCGCAGAAATTGATTATCAGGAAAATGTAGAAGGTGCGCAGTTCGTCATTAAAAACCCGAATGCCAGTTCTACGTGTGGTTGCGGTTCGTCTTTTTCCGCATAAGGTCTTATTGTTATTAAGCAGGGTAGATGGCGCCCAGTATGCGTGGGCCGCGGGCGCCAGTCACTGCAGCTAGATTGCCAGACTCACCTCTGAGCGTGCGTTGTGCCAACCACGCAAATGCTGCAGCTTCAACATGATCGACTGCAATCCCCAGTAGTGCGGTGCTTGCAACACTGGCCTCAGGCAGTAGCTCACCAATTCGATTAAAGAGGGCGCTGTTATGAGCACCTCCGCCACATAAGAATACGGCAGTGGTGCCATGACAATGTGCGCGAATTGCATTGCTAATGGTGCGCGCAGTGAGTTCGAGTAAGGTGGCTTGGACATCTGCTGCAGCTTCATGGCCTGTTAAATAATCACGTAGCCAATTGAGATGAAATAAATCACGTCCAGTACTTTTTGGCGGATTTCGTGCGAAAAATGGGTGTGCAAGTAATTGATTCAGCAACTCAGTTTTGCATTGTCCTTGGCCCGCCCATTGGCCTTGATCATCATAGGGTTTACCAAGCTGCGATTGAATCCATGCATCCATTAAGATATTGCCGGGTCCGCAGTCAAATCCGACGGTGTTTTGGTCGGGAAATAATGTGGTGATATTGGCGATGCCACCAATATTGACAATGGCACGATTGCTTAATGCATCACCAAACACAGCGCGATGAAATGCTGGCACTAGGGGTGCACCTTCGCCACCCGCGGCGATATCGCGACTTCGAAAATCACACACCACACAAATGTTAGTTAATTCCGCTAGTAGTGCTGCGTTGACTAATTGCACAGTGTATCCAGCATCAGGGCGATGGCGGATGGTCTGACCATGACATCCGATCGCAGATATTTGGGCTGCAGTCATTTGCGCCTGTTGCAGCAAATCAGATACCGCAAGGGCGTAGTGTTGCGCTAGTTCCTGCGCTGCAACTGCTGCGCGATGCAGTTCATCTGAGCCCGAGTAATTGAGAGCAAGCAGGGCCGAGCGTAAGGCGTCAGGGAACGCGCGATGGGTGTGGGCATGAATGCTTGGTTTCGTGCCACTGTACAGCAATACGGCGTCTATACCATCCAGACTGGTACCAGACATCAAGCCAATAAAGTATTGCATCAGGGCGCCCCGCTCATCGCGGCGTGCCAGAGTAAGCACTTTTGGGCTAAAATCACAGGTCTATAGTGCATATTTCATCATTTAAGCAGAGGTGATTGTATGTAGTCGTAATGCATGTGTTTGAGGATAGCGCATTGTTCAGTATATAGCGGATGTGCGAACTGCGTAAGTCGACAGCGTATTCACGGAGCTAGACTTTGACCCAGCTTTGGTCTGGTTCCTGTTGCGGTAGGTTATTGCTAAGCAATCGATTTAATATGTAGTTGATTAATATGTATTTGATTAATAAGTAATTGATTTAATCAGTCAGTGATTTAATCGGGTGCGTTACCTGATAAGGTTAACAATTGAGTCCTAAAAAGTGAGCAGATTTCCATGGTCGCAATAGATCAACAATTACAAATCATTCAGCGCGGTTGCGATGAATTGCTGGTGCTATCGGAATTGCAAGATAAATTGCGCAGCGGGCGTCCTTTGCGGATTAAAGCAGGCTTCGATCCTACAGCACCAGACTTACACTTAGGCCATACGGTATTAATCAATAAGTTACGACAATTTCAAGAGTTGGGCCATCATGTGTTGTTTTTGATTGGTGACTTCACCGGCATGATTGGGGATCCGACCGGTAAAAATACTACGCGCCCACCTTTGGATCGCGAAGCCGTATTACGTAATGCAGAGACCTATACCGCGCAAGTGTTTCGGATTCTAGATCCGCAACGGACCGAAGTTGTTTTTAATTCCACTTGGATGGGGAAAATGGATGCGGCTGGGTTGATTAAGCTGGCCGCAACCCATACGGTTGCACGGATGTTAGAGCGTGATGATTTCGCGAAGCGCTATCGCGGCAATCAACCGATTGCAATTCATGAATTTCTCTATCCATTGGTGCAAGGCTACGACTCGGTCGCTTTAGAGGCCGATGTGGAGTTGGGAGGCACCGATCAGAAATTTAATTTATTGATGGGCCGTGAATTACAAAAATATCACGGGCAAGCACCCCAATGCATTCTCACCATGCCATTGTTAGAAGGCTTGGATGGCGTTAATAAAATGTCAAAGTCGCTCAACAACTATGTGGCGATTCAAGATCCCCCGCAAGAGATTTTTGGCAAACTGATGTCGATCTCAGATACCTTAATGTGGCGCTATATTGAATTATTGTCGTTTGCCTCGATTGCGCAAATTCAGCAGTGGCGGGAGTCAATTGTCGCTGGTGCAAATCCTAGGGATATTAAAGTTGAGTTTGCACGTGAAATTGTCGATCGTTTTCATGGAGCGGGTGCAGGAGAGCGTGCGCTTGCAGATTTTGAAGCACGTTTTCGCCAACACAGCGCACCAGATGTAGTCGAAGAAGTGATATTGACCGCACCAGAGGCTGGTATTCCCATCGCTAATGCCTTAAAGCAGGCGGGTTTAACAGAAACCACCTCAGAGGCGATTCGGATGTTAGGTCAGGGCGGAGTCAAAATCGACGGCGAAAAAGTAAGCAATAAAAGTCTGTTATTACCGCCAGGCACTTCAGCAGTATTTCAGATTGGAAAGCGCAAATTTGCGCGTATTACCATCAGTTAGGCAACCGTAGCGATTGACGGTGTGATGAGTTGATCATTGCAGACAGTGATCGATATTCAATTCATAAGGGGTGGACATGCAAGCAGTGACGTTGACACAATTTCTTAATCAAGAAGCAGTTAGTGCTGATTTACGATTTTTAATTGAACAAATGGCGAGCGGCTGCCAAACAATCAGTCATTCGATTGGGCAAGGCGCATTGCAAGAGGGTGTATTAGGAAGTGCGGGCACTGACAATGTGCAGGGAGAAGTGCAAAAAAAATTAGATGTGATTGCGAATGATGTTTTGATTCAAGCCAATGAGTGGGGCGGCCATCTTGCTGGCCTAGCTTCAGAGGAAATGGAGTTGCCCTACCCTATCCCTAGCCAATATCCGCGTGGGGAGCTGTTAATGCTGATGGATCCATTAGATGGATCGTCTAATATTGATGTGAATGTATCGGTAGGCACCATTTTTTCAGTGCTACGTAAACCACAAACGCATACTTCGGATGAGGCGGCATTTCTACAAGCCGGCAGCCAGCAAATTGCCGCAGGTTTTGTGGTGTATGGACCTGCAACCATGATGGTGTTGACGGTGGGTCAGGGTGCACATGGTTTTACGCTGGATCGTATGGTAGGGCAGTGGATATTAACCAGCCCCAACATTACTATCCCTCTAGATACCGCAGAGTTTGCCATTAATGTGTCAAACATGCGGAACTGGGGTGCGCCAGTGAGGCGTTATATTGAAGAATGCCTGGCAGGAAAATCTGGCCCCTTGGGTAAGGACTACAACATGCGCTGGGTAGCGTCAATGGTGGCTGATGTCTATCGGATTTTGACTCGCGGTGGTGTGTTCATGTATCCGCAGGACTCAAAGCATGTCGAGGGCCGTCTGCGCCTGATGTATGAAGCTAATCCAATGGCCTTTATTGTCGAGCAAGCCGGTGGTGCTGCCTCTACTGGTCGCCAGCGTATTATGGAAGTCCAACCCCAGCGCTTACACCAGCGGGTAGGGGTGATTTTAGGTTCACGTAATGAAGTCGAACGCATTATGTCCTACCATGGTGATGGTCAGTAACTCTCTGGGCATAATGTGAATGTGTGGCGTTTAATAGGAGTGGTGAGCAAATGACAACGAATCAGCAAGAAACAGCAACTTTTGGCGGCGGTTGTTTCTGGTGTATTGAGGCTGTATTTGATGCCCTTAGAGGCGTGCAATCGGTGGAGTCTGGTTATTGTGGGGGGCATCTGGAAAACCCGCGATATGAAGATATTTGTAATGGGGATACCGGACATGCTGAGGTTGTCAAAATCACTTTTGATCCGAACATCATGAGTTATGAAAAATTATTAGAGGTGTTTTTTAATATTCATGACCCCACTACATTAAATGCCCAAGGCAATGATGTCGGTACACAATATCGCTCAGTGATTTTTTATCATAGCCCAGAGCAACAGGCATTGGCTCGCCAGATGATAGCGAACTTAGAGATGAACCAGATCTATGGCCGGAGAGCTATCGTCACTGAGGTTTCACCTGCGCCTCACTTTTATATTGCTGAGCCCTACCATCAAGAATATTTTGAACGCAACCCACAGCAGTCCTACTGTCAATATGTGGTGTCACCAAAATTTCAAAAATTTCGTAAGCAATACGCTGCCCAACTCAAGAGTAGTGCACTTGGCGCTTAGCGGACTGTTATAGAGGATGGACGATCGGTTGTGCGGCGCCGTCGTTTTGATGGGTAGCAAGTGATTCTCCAGTAGAAGTTAGTATTTTTTGTGGCTGCTACCATCCAATTTAATACTGCTGAGAGACCTAAATTTTAGCTAAATAGTGGCTAAAAATAGAGCTCCAAAAAGTGTAATTTCATACCTAGTGATGCATCGGAATTGCGCGTTTGCCAAGCACTTTAGGCGCTACATAGGGAGGATAGTGGTCCTCTAGAGTGAAAAGTTGCTATTTTCCCTATGGCAACCCATTGACAAAGTGTTCATCCATCGGCATTCTGTCTGCACCATGAGTCTTCACGGAGCACTGATTCATGCAATGTTTGAATTTAATAGATAAAATTTACCCTAACCCACACGGGAGAATAATCGATGGCTGCAAAGAAAAAAGCGACAAAAAAAACAGTAACTAAAGTTGTCAAAGCAAAGAAAGTGGTAGCAAAGAAGGCTGTAGCGAAGAAAGCAGTTGCTAAGAAGCCAGTAGCCAAGAAAAAAACAGTAGCTGCAAAGCGTAAGCCTAACGCGGCTTTCATGAAGCCAATGCAATTGAGCGCAGAGCTTGGTGCAGTGATTGGCAATGCTGCAATGCCTCGCACTGAAGTCACCAAGAAGATCTGGGCTTATATCAAAAAGCATGACCTCCAAGATAGCAAGAACAAGCGCAACATTAACGCCGATGACAAATTGAAGGTTGTCTTTGGTGGTAAGAAGCAAGTATCAATGTTTGAAATGACAAAATTGCTCAGCAAGCACTTGAAGTAATTCATTGCTTACATGCAATTTAAAAAGGGCACTGTGGTGCCCTTTTTTCATGTGACTGCTGTATTGATCTTGAAGGCATAGACCGCTCGCATTTTCGATCCTATCCCTATCCCCGCTCTCGTGCCTATCCACGACTGATATAGATGCCACCAATCAGTAGGGCAGCGGCCATACACCAGAACACAGGTGTCATACCTAAGGTGGCGCCAACCACACCAAAAAGCAGAGGGATTCCAGCCTGCGTGACATTGATTAAGAAGGTGCGCACACCCACAACCTCGCCGCCACGTCCCTCGGGTGCTGTGTTATAGAGTAGCGCCATAATCATAGGCTGGGTGCCGCCAATAGCGAGCCCAGTTACAAATGCAATAGCCATTAATAGCGATACCTCATGAATGAGTGGGAAGATCACCATTGCTAAGCCGGTGGCAATCATGCCACCAATTAATAAAGGCCATTCGCTTAGATGACGAATTAACATGGGCAGTATTAAACGCACAATGAAGATGGCACTACCAAAAGCACCTAGAATAAGGCCAATTTTGGTTGCAGATAATCCCAGTTGTGTGCCGTGAATCGGGGTCACAAATGTGAACAAGTCCCAAGCCATTGAGAGTATCGCACTGGTAATAAATACCCGTCGTAGATCACGAATCCGAAATAAATCCATGAGTCGCTTTGGTTGGCTGTGACTGCTATGGTTAGTTGCTGATTTAAGTTGAATAGGTTTGGTGATGAGTAAGATGATTCCAGCGGTAGCACTGATACTCAGCATTAAGAAAGTGAGCCGATGACCGACTAAGTCGATGGCAAAGCCGGCGAGACTGGGCCCTAGAAAACCGGAGGTGGAGAATGCGAGCGCTAGCAGGCTAAAGTGTCTAGGCCTTTGCTCAGGCGTGCCCAGCATGCCTGCGACTTGATTAACGCAGATATGAATCAGCATAAAACCACTGCCAGATAGTGCGCTGACAATAAATAAAGTCTCCAGCCCCGGTGAAGCTGCAGCGATCAGTGCTGCAGCTAGGGTTGCGCCACTGCCGATCAGCAGCGGTTTTTGCACACCAATGCGATCAATCATGCGACCCCAACTGACAGAAAATAATAAGGGTACAGCGGCCAGTAATGAAATGAGAATACCCACGATCAGTGGAGAGGCCTTGAGGTGTAGCGCATAGAGCGATAGGGTGACTCGGACGCCAGCAAAGGTCAGATGGCACAGTATGGTCAATAGCAGAATACGGTAGATCGAGATCGTATGAGTCATTACGCAGTCTTTTTAGGATCAGTCTGGGGTGGACGTTGCCAGGTGACCATCGCCACACCCAAGCAAGTGATAGCAATGCCAGTAAGCGCAATGAAGGTAGGAACAACCTGGAACAGGACGAACTCGAGTGCGACTGCGAAGATGGGGGTGAAATAAATGAGACTGGTCACCTTTGTGGCTTGACCGCGGCGCATGAGCGTGTGAAATGCGTTTACTGCTAATATGGATGCGCAGAATACTAAAATAACAATGATCGCGATCAGCAACCAAGTCCAACGAATGGGTGTGGTTTCTACCCAGATTGCCAGTGGTGCAACAACCAGCAAGGTACCTGAGAATTGTATGAGTGAACCAGCACGTAAATCCACAGACGGACAAAAGGTGCGTTGATATAGTGTTCCTGCTGTGACACCCAACAAAGAAACGGTCACTGCAATGAGCGCACCCAGTGTTGCTTCTCGGATATCAATCTTATGCCAAACAATTAACACGACACCGCCGATACCGATCGCTATGCCTGCCCATTGCTGTGGTGCTAAACGTTCGCCCAGCCAACGACTGGCGATCAATGCAGTTAATAGCGGTTGAATGGAGAGTAGTACTGCAGTAATGCCGGCTGACATGCCGAGATATTGCGTGTAGTGACTGCCCCCCAAATGCACGGCATGCATGAGCAGACCAGCAATAATCAGATGCATGTAGTCGATCAGACGTGTGGGCCACACTGGTCGTGTATACCAGACGATGGGGATCATGCACAGCACACCAAAAGCAAAGCGAAGTGATAAAAATGTAAAAGGAGGGGCGTGTTGTAGGCCGACTTTAGTGGCAAGAAACCCCGAGCCCCATACAATGACAAAATACCAAGCCAGTAGGGATTCGTAGGTGCGAGCAGTCAGTGAGGTGGGCAAGATAGTGAACTGTAGGCGTGATTGATAGCGGATTCTAAAAAATGATTATGGAATTAGGGTTGATATCGGTTTACGCTTAAAGTCCTAGGGTGCAAGGCGTTCTATGGACCAACCATTTGAATGCCGCTTATAAATTAAGCGGTCGTGAAGTCGATTAGGTCGGCCTTGCCAGAATTCTATCGAGTTTGGGTGCACGCGATAGCCACCCCAGTGTTCAGGTCGCTGTGGTGTATCGCCCTCTTGTGCGATCGTGGCTGCGAATTGTGTCTCTAGGTGGCTACGTCCAGATACGACGGCGCTTTGGGGTGAGGCAATTGCAGCATGACGACTGCCCAGCGGTCGACTATCAAAATAGACGTCTGACTCTGCTGCTGAAACTGTGCTAACACGACCTTCAATACGCACTTCGCGTTCCAACTCTGCCCAATATAAGACTAAGGCTGCGATTGGATTGGTGTTCAGTTCTTGACCTTTACGACTTTGGTAATTGGTATAGAACACAAAACCTTCTGCATCCAAACCTTTTAATAACACGATCCGCGCCGATGGCACTCCGCCTGGGGTAGCAGTTGCTAAGGTCATCGCATTGGCTATGGGAAGCTCAGCATGTAGCGCAGCGTCAAACCAGGTTTGGAATTGCACAAATGGGTCTGGATGGAGGTCGCGACGATTTAAGCGTTCTTTACGATATTCGTTACGCAGATCGGCCAGTTTATGAGTGACTAAAGACACAGTAGCTCCAAGAATGTCGGGTAATGTTGAATGCAATGAACTATTTTACAGCGTGTCGAGATCGTGTGTTGCCTCGATCACGCAAGAACTGACTTAAGATGCGACTAGTGTGTGAGCGCAAACCATGATCAATGAGTTGATAGGGTGAGCCGCTCGCGACAATTTTTCCGCCGCCGTCACCGCCTTCCGGACCAAGATCGACAATCCAATCGGCCTCAGCCATTACATCCAGATTATGTTCGATCACTACTACCGAGTTGCCAGCATCGACTAAGCGATGCAGTACACCAATTAATTTTTCAACATCTGCCATATGTAGACCCACGGTAGGTTCATCTAATACATATAAAGTGTGGGGAAGTATGCGTGTGGATGCTTTGCTAGTCGGTGGGGCAATGGTAGTGCGTACTTTGGCTAATTCAGTGACTAATTTAATCCGTTGCGCCTCCCCTCCAGATAAGGTGGGGCTTTGTTGGCCGATGGATAAATAGCCTAAGCCTACAGCTTGTAATAACTGTAAGCTGTGGTGAATGGTCTCGTGTGCGGCAAAAAAATCAACCGCTTCATCAATACACATCGCTAATACTGCACCAATCGATTGACCTTTGAAACTGACGGCTAGTGTAGCTGGGTCAAAGCGCGCACCATTACAGCTACTGCAAAGCACCCGCACGTCAGGTAAGAAATTCATTTCAATTTTTTGCACGCCTTGGCCTTCGCAGGCCTCGCATCGACCACCAGCGGTATTGAAAGAAAAGCGACTGGGCGAGTAGCCGCGCATCCTCGCCTCTGGCGTGTCAGCAAATAGTCGACGAATCGCATCCCAAAATCCAACATAGGTAGCAGGACATGAACGTGGTGTTTTCCCGATTGGCGTTTGATCAACTTCAAGTACGCGAGTCACGGATTCCCAACCGCTCAGCTCGCGACAGCCAATCAGTGCGGGTGCGCGACGTTTAGTTGCGCTCAATAAATGACTGAGATTGGTTTGTAGAATATCTCTGGCGAGCGTTGACTTACCCGAACCGGAGACTCCGGTCACAACCGTTAAGCGCCCTAGCGGAATACGTGCATTCACATTCTTTAAATTATGAAGGCGTGCGCCCCGGATATAAATTGATGGGGTGTGGCGATGGGTGTCGCGGGTTGGATGGGTGGGATGTTGTAGTGGTCGTGCAAGTAGCTGACCAGTAACCGACTGTTTATTTTTTTGAATTTGTTTAGCAGTGCCAGCTGCAACAATATGACCACCGCGACGTCCAGCACCAGGGCCAAGATCGATGACGTAATCCGCACGTCGAATCGTATCTTCATCATGCTCTACTACGATTAAGGTGTTACCCTGTGATTGGAGCTTTGATAAGGTGTTCAGTAAAATTTCATTATCTCTGGGGTGTAGGCCAATCGTGGGTTCGTCAAGAATATACGCAACACCACGTAGATTAGAACCCAGTTGTGCTGCTAAGCGGATACGTTGCGCTTCGCCACCGGACAAGCTGGGCGCTGATCGATCTAGCGTCAAATACCCTAAACCGACCTCACTTAAAAAATTTAATCGCGAACGAATTTCGGCGAGTAGATCGCGGGCGATGGTGGCTTCGCGAGCGGATAAGCGAATTGTTTTAAATTCAGTTGAGAGTTGGGCAATTGGCAATGCAGTTAATTCAGCAATCGAGCGCTTTGCATAACGTACTGCTAGTGTATTTTGGTTTAGGCGTTGACCACTACAACTCTGGCAGGGTTGTAGCGTTTCTTGTTGATTGAGGAGGGTATCGAGTACGCGATCAGCGTTTTCGGTTTGTTCGGTTGTCGCGGCCAAGGTAGACTTTGAAAGTGCAACGCCAGTGCCTAAGCAGTCTGGACACCAACCTTGCTTGGAATTGAACGAAAACATTCTTGGATCTAGCTCTGGGAAACTAGCATGGCAGCATGGGCAGGCACGCTGTGTCGAAAATGTGGCTTCGGAGGTTGCAGTGTGAGCGAGTTTGGTATGGCGCTTAGGTTTCGTGGTGGATACAGTGCTTGTAGGAGTCTTTATCGGGTTGCTTGTGGCATTGGCGGACACTACAGGCACTATACGCACGACACCCAGGCCATGCGCTAACGCAGGAGTCAAGCCTGCTCTTAACTGGGCATGCTGAGCCGGTTGCACCGTTATTTCAGTGATCGGCAAATCAATATGGTGTTCGCTAAAACGTGCTAGTCGTGGCCAAGCGGCGGTGCTGGTTAATGTTCCATCCACCCGTAAGTAATCAAAGCCCTTGTTGGCAGCCCATTTTGCTAAGTCGGTGTAATAGCCTTTGCGGGCGATGACTAGCGGTGCCATGAGGGCAATGCGTTGGTGGCGGTAATCAGTGCTGATACGATTAGCAATTTGATCAAGACTTTGGGGAGCAATCGCCACTTCGCAGTCGGGACAATATTGAGTACCTAACTTGACATAGAGTAGTCGCAAAAAATGATAAATCTCGGTGAGGGTGGCAACCGTGCTGCGCCTGCCACCATGACTGGTGCGTTGTTCTATGGCCACAGTTGGTGGTATGCCATAAATTGCTTCTACATCGGGACGGGGTGCACCTTGCACAAATTGACGGGCATATGCATTTAATGACTCTAGATAGCGGCGCTGACCTTCAGCAAAAATAATATCAAAGGCTAATGTTGACTTGCCACTACCAGATACGCCAGTAATCACGGTAAATTGATCACGCGGGATATCTACACTAATATTTTGTAAATTATGTTCGCGAGCATGATGGATGCTGATTAATGCGGCAGCAGGTTTTGCTTTGGTATTGATGGCTAGAGTGCGGCGCAATGGAGCTGATTTTTTTACAGGATGCTGGGGCTGAGATTGTGACGCAATATATTCACGCAACGCTTTGGCAGTGTGAGAGTGTGGGTGGGATAGGATTTCAACCGGCGTGCCTGCGCACACCAGCTCACCACCTGCATCGCCGCCTTCGGGCCCTAGATCGATAATCCAGTCTGCAGCACGCATTACATCTAGATTATGTTCGATCACTAGTAGCGAATGTCCGGCGATGAGCAACTTGCGCAATGCAATCAGTAACTTGCGGACATCATCAAAATGTAACCCGGTAGTCGGCTCGTCAAAAATAAATAAGCTGGTGGTCTTGGAATTGCTCACGCGCTGAAATGCACGCTGCGCAGCTTCAGCTAAAAATCCAGCTAATTTAAGCCGTTGCGCTTCGCCCCCAGACAAGGTGGGGACTGGCTGGCCCAGTTTTAAATAATCGAGCCCAACATCAACGAGCGGTTGCAGTGCGCGCTCGATAGTTCCTGACTGATGAAAGAAGGTGATAGCATCAGCAATGGTCATGTTCAGTACGTCAGCGATTGATTGCCCGGCAATTTTTACTTCGAGTATTTCGGCACGATAGCGCTGACCATCGCAATCAGGACAACGTAAATAGACGTCAGAGAGAAATTGCATTTCTACATGTTCAAAACCATTGCCACTACAAGTCGGACAGCGACCGGTGCCTGAATTAAAGCTGAAAGTGCCTGCAGTGTAGTCGCGACTTTGTGCTAATCCTGTATCAGCAAATTGTTTGCGAATCAGATCAAAAGCGCCAACATAACTTGCTGGATTGGATCGCGTGGTGCGGCCAATTGAGGATTGATCTACCAAGATAACGTCGTTGATGTGTGATACACCTTCTAGAGTGCGGAAATGACCTGGGGCCTCTGTAGGTCTACCTAGAGCTTGGCATAGTGCTGGATACAGCACGTCTTGGAGTAGTGTTGATTTTCCAGACCCCGATACGCCGGTGAGTACTGTGAGTCGGCGCAGAGGGAAATCAATATCAAGCTGTTTTAAGTTGTGTGCGGTCACGCCACGTAACTGTAGCTTCGGTGTAGTGGCAGTAGGTGGGTTTGGAATGGGTTCACAGACTCCGGCTATGTTGCCTGCAAGATAGCGCCCAGTCAGTGATTTTGGGTTCGCCATCAGTCGTGCGGGGGTATCAAAGTCAACAATCTGTCCGCCATGACTGCCAGGGCCTGGACCGATGTCTAAAATACGATCTGCAGCAAGCATCACCTGTGGTTCATGCTCAACCACCACCAGAGAGTTCCCAGCATCACGCAATTTTTGCATCACACCGACCACTTGATTGATGTCGCGCGGATGCAGACCAATCGATGGTTCATCGAGAACAAATAAAGTATTTACGAGTGAAGTACCTAGCGCGGTGGTCAGATTGATACGCTGCACCTCTCCACCCGATAAGGTCCGTGATTGCCGGTCTAAGGTTAGGTAACCCAGACCCACTTGATTCAAATAATGTAATCGCGCGCAAATTTCGTTGATTAATTGATGCGTGGCTTCCTGGGCACCACTTTGGTGTTGTAGCTGATCAAAGAACCCTTGTACCCGCTCCAAGGGCAGCGTCATGATGTCATGCATGCCAAGCCCGGGTAATAAGCGCCACTGTTGGGGCGCAACGGTAGTGCCTTGCGGGGTAAAGCGTACGCGTTCGCCCAGAGCTGTAGTCGCTGTTTCTAGATCGCCGATGCGCCACAATAAGGCTTCTGTTTTCAAGCGAGCGCTTGCGCAAGTCGGGCAGGGGGTGTAGGCGCGATATTTTGATAGCAATACCCGCACATGCATTTTGTACGATTTGGTTTCCAGCCACTTAAAGAAGTTCGCCACACCATACCAGTGCCCAGGCCATGATTCGCGCCAACTCTGCCAAGCGGGGTCGCCCATGAGAATCCATTGTTGTTCATCTTGACTCAGCTCTTGCCATGGTTTAGCAATGGGTATACCACGCCGGCGGGCGTAGGTTAGCAAGTCTTGTTGTGATTCGGCATAAGAGGCAGTTTGCCAAATTTTGATAGCGCCATCACGCAGAGATTTTTTGGGGTCTGGAATCACTAGACCGTAATCAACGCCAATGACTCGACCAAAGCCTCGACAGGCTTCGCAAGCGCCAACCGGAGAGTTAAAGGAGAACAGGCTGGGACTTGGAGTGGTGTAGTCAATATTGCAATGAGCGCAATGTAGCGTTGTGGAGTAGCGCCAAATAGCAGTGGGTGGTTCATCGAGATGAATGTTGACGCGTCCCTGACCGACGCGTAGTGCAGCCTCTATTGCGTCGGATAGTCGACTAGGCTCAGTATTACTCAGGCGCAGTCGATCTTGAATGACTTCGAATTGGGTATCAGACTGATGTAAAAATCGGCTATAGCCCTGGGCTTGCAGTGCTGCTTGGACTTCGCTTGCTTGGAAATTGGCAGGTACTGGCACCGGGAAGGCGATGATTAAGCGTGGATCGGTGAGCTTGCTGGCGCGTTGTTGAATATCGCCGACGATGTGATCTACGGTATCGGCTTGTACATGTTGGCCACAGCCACGACAATAAAGGTTGCCCACGCGGGCAAACAATAGTTTGAGATGATCATTCAGTTCAGTCATGGTGCCCACGGTAGAGCGTGAGTTGCGCACCGGATTGACTTGGTCGATAGCGATTGCTGGAAGAACACCGTCAATAGAGTCGACTTGGGGTTTGTCTTGACGGTCTAGGAATTGCCGCGCATAGGGTGAAAATGTCTCGACGTAGCGGCGTTGCCCTTCAGCGTAGAGCGTATCAAATACCAACGATGATTTACCGCTACCAGATACCCCAGTGACTACAATTAATTCGTGCAGTGGAATATCGAGGGATAAATTTTGTAAATTATTTTGGCGAGCGCCACGAATAGCTATGTGTGGTTGTGTCTGTTTTGGTGACTTCATCTTGAACCCAAGCGGTAGAGTGAATGTAGATCATCGCGATAATGTGCTCATGGTGGTTCTATACAGCGCGGATGGTCATAGGCGTTTATCGGTCATCAACGATTGTAACCAGTTTATATTGAATTGCTATGACTGTTCTAGTGATTACAGGAGAGTTGGGTATCGTAAGAGTTAAGTATCGCAAGAGTTAACTATCATAAGCGTTGAATATCCGAATCAGGCATTGCGAAACACCTAGGAGATTTTTATCTGCGCACCCCCGTTGTGAAGCTCTACAATAGCGGGGTAAGCTAAACGTGAATTTTAAATGTGCGTTTTACGGGTAAGTGTTAAGTGTTAAGTGATGAGTGATCAGTGGTAAGTGGTGAACCTGAATTGTGTATGGAACTTTGAGTGGGTGCGTAGAGCCCAGACTTAAAATATCAGATGTATCAAAGAAGCTTTAATGAATCAAACCAATAAAATTAATCAAATTAATCAATAACTTAGTGTTTTTAGCGTGATTCAATCAATATCTTGATTGACATGAGCTGAGTGATGGAACCGTAGCAAAGGAATGATCGCAATGCGTACAAAGATCCAAAGTGGTGTGATGCTGATAGCGTTGGTAATGGGGGTTTGTGACCATGCAGCCTTGGCACAGTCTTACCCCGACAAGCCAATTCGAGTGGTGGTGCCTTTCCCCGCGGGTGGTGCAGCTGATATTGTGGCACGCCATGTGACAACGCGGCTGACTGAAGGCCTAGGCCAAACCATTATTGTGGATAACCGTGGTGGCGCTGGTGGTGTCATTGGCGGCGAGAACATCGCGCGCTCACCTACAGATGGATACCACTTACTATTTGCTTCATCGAGTGTGTTATCCATTAACCCCCATTTAGGCGTCAAAGCCAGCTACGATGTCATGCGTAGTTTTACGCCGATTGTTCAAATCGGCCATGCTCCGAATGTATTAGTTGTACACCCTTCAGTCCCTGCGCAGCATGTTAAAGCCTTGATTGGCTTAGCCAAAGCGAAACCCGGCGTGTTGGCCTATGCGTCTAACGGCGTGGGCACCTTGAGTCATTTAACCGGTGAGCTGTTTGCGCAACGCGCTGAGGTGAAGTTGTGGCATGTGCCATACAAGGGTGCGGCACCAGCAACCATAGATACGATGGCGGGTAATGTTTCTTTGTTGTTTGCAGCCTTTCCCAGCGTATCTGCTCAAATGCGTAGTGGTCGTTTGCGGGCATTAGCTGTAACCAGCGCTAAACGTATGGCAATTGCCCCCGAGTTACCTACGGTTGCAGAAAGCGCACTACCTGATTTTGAATCGAGCCAGTGGTGGGGCTTGTATGGTCCACTAGGGATTTCATCGGTGGTGGTCGAGCGTATCAATACCGTCACGAATAAAGTGCTAATCACCGAAGAAATGCGGCGCGCGCTGGCCAGTGATGGCGCAGCGCCCAGTGGTGGCACCCCCGCAGCCTTGGCTGCCTATCACAAAGCAGATTACGATCAGTGGGCTAAGGTGATTGCCAAAGCACAGATTAAAGCGAATTAGATAGAACGAATTAAAAATACCGAACGGAAATCGCGCCATGCCTTATTTATCGCTAGATGACTGCGAGCTCTATTATCAAGTGGACCAATTTACCCCGCCTTGGCAGAAGCCACAGACGGTATTAATGCTTCATGGGAATGCCGAGAGTGGTCTGGCGTGGTTTGCTTGGGTGCCTACACTTGCTACACACTTTCAAGTGTTGCGTCCCGATATGCGTGGCTTTGGCCAATCTACGGCAATGGCACGCGATTACGAGTGGCACTTAGATCAATTAATTGATGACTATTGTCGTCTGCTGGATCATTTAGGGATTGATCGGGTGCATCTGGTAGCCGCAAAAATTGGCGGCACGATTGCACGCGCGTTTGCGGCGCGGCGGCCAGAGCGGATATTGACGCTCACAGTATTGGGCACGCCGCAGGCATTGCGGCCAGGCGTGGAGTTAGTGCCAGCATTAATTGAAGAGTTTGAAACATTAGGCGCTGCGCACTGGGCGGAGCGCACCATGGGCGGACGCTTGGGTGCGCACTTTCCAGAACAGGGCGTGCAGTGGTGGACGCAATACATGGGTCGTGCCCCAGTATCGTCTTTGGTTGGATTTAATCTAGGCATTAACTATGCGGATATTCGCGCGGACTTGCCCCGAATACAATGCCCCACCTTGGTGATTACTACTGAGGACAGCGGCTTGGGTAGTGTGGCGTTGACGCGACAGTGGCAAGTGCAGATTCCAAATTCCGAGTTGCTGGTGTTACCGGGTCATTCTTACCATGTTGCAGTCAGTGACGCTGCAGCTTGTGTGGCGGCTTGTCTGCACTTTATCCAAAAGCACGTGCCGCCATCGGCTGCGTTATCAGCCACTGTAGTGCCGACTATTCCAGCACCGACTACTCCGGTTTAATCCCGGCCTCCCGAATCACTTTGGTGTATTTGGTAGTCTCGGATTTGATGAATTGCGTAAATTCACCTGGTGTGTTGCCAATAGGGATTGCACCTTGCTTAATCAAGGCTGCTTGCATGTCGTTAGAGCGAGTGGCTTTGACAGTTTCGATGGCAATTTTTTCTAGCACTTTGGGGGGGAGTCCTGCAGGGGCGACCAAGCCATACCAAGCCACCGACTCATAGCCCGCAACACCGGCCTCTGCCATGGTTGGCAACTCCGGCATGACCTCTAGGCGTTTGCTGGTGCTTGCGGCCAGTGCGCGAATGCGACCTGTTTTGGCGTGAGGGAGCACGGTGAGTGCAGTGGTAATAATTAAATCCACATGACCTGCAGTCACATCCAACAATCCCTGATTGCCACCTTTGTAGGGCACATGGTTCATTTTAATTTTAGCCATGTAATTGAGTAACTCAGTGGCTAGATGTTGCGAAGAACCAATACCACCGGTGGCGTAATTGACGGGCTTTGGTCCCTTAGCCAAGCTTAATAGTTCGCGCAAGGTCGAGGCTTTGACAGCAGGATGAACGGCTAGAATTTGTGGCAATACAGCGGTTAAGCTCACTGCGCTAAAAGCCTTGTCTGGATCGTAGGGTAACGTTTTGATCAGTATGGGGTTGATTGCATGGCCGATCGCTACAAACATTAAGGTATGTCCGTCAGGGTTACTTTTGGCGGTAAGCTCAGCGGCCACTACACCATTGGCGCCAGGGCGGTTGTCAGCGATCACTTGTTGACCCCAAGCCTCAGTGAGTTTTTGACCGATCATGCGGGCCAAGATATCGGTTGAACCGCCTGGGGTGAAGGGGACAAGAATGCGGATAGGGCGATTGGGGTATTCGGCATGCGCGAAAAAACCAAACACGCTGCACAGCGCGATACCAATTAGAGTGCGAACAAGGGCTTGCGGGCGTTGCCAATACATAAATGTCTCCAGCGACGATACGGTCGCGATTAAAATTTATTAAATAAAATCAATAAGTTAGAGAATTTTCACTCTGATGCGAGTATTTATGGGTTTGCCACAATATAGCCAGACGCTGTGCCCATGACCGTGGTGCGTTCGAGATGGCGTAACTGTGTTTCATCAAAGTCGCCTAACGCCTGATGCATGGTGCAGCGGTTATCCCACACCAATAAGTCGTTCTCGCGCCATTGATGTCGGTAGACGAATTCGGGCTGAGTTGCATATTGATTGAGATAGTCAATTAAGGGCTTGCTCTCGGCTTCGGTGAGGCCATCAAAGCGTTTGACCTTTTGCCCGAGGTAGAGGGCTTTGCGTCCTGTTTCAGGGTGAACGCGGACCAAGGGTTGGGCGATTGGCGGATTGAGTCGCATCACTTCTGCTGCACGTACAGTGCCGGTCTCGGCGTTGTTGATTTTACGGGTGCCAGATAAATGAATACCATGCAGATCGGCGATTAGTGTTTTCATGCCAGTAGACAAGGCCGCATAGGCCATACTCATGTTGCAAAACAGAGTGTCACCCCCCACTTCGGGTAAGTTAAAACAACGGAGCAAGGAGCCTAATGCGGGTTGGGTGGTATAGGATAAGTCGCTATGCCAGAGCCTGCCGGTATAGCGCGAGTCTGAGGGTGAGCCATCTGGATTGGGGCGATTGGTCACCAGCAATAATTCAGGATAATCGGGATGGCGATCGCGGGGCAGTGACTCATGGCGATCCAGTTCACCAAAATGCCGGCTAAACGCAATATGTTGCTCGCGGCTGATGTGCTGATTGCGAAACAACAAGATGCCATATTCTAGAAAAATCTGGTGGATCTCTCCGAATGTGGACTCACTCATGGGTTGCGCGATATTGATATCGCAAATTTCAGCGCCTAGGGCATTGGAGAGGCGACGTATTTTGAGGGGCATAACGGTATCTTTGTAAAAAGGGTTAAATCGTTAAGCGGGTAGCTTGTTGCAGTTCAATCCGTGCAGGTATCGTCTCTGTCACGACAGACCGAAGGGTACACGCAGTTGTGTTTGATATAAAGCAGTTTTTAGGGCAATGAACGGTTTTGGAGTGGCGCACTGGCCTTGTTTGTCGAGTCCAAATAAAGAACTCAATCACGCCGATTATGCGTTCAGCGATAAAGTCGTCTATTCTTCGGTATTGTCTCGGTATGCGTTGAATTTTATTGCAGTATTCTTGAATTATTCATGAACTATTCGATCCGGTTTCGATACGCGATGTTTATTGAATGGCTCAATGGTTTCGAATCATCATTTTAATTTCACATGACAGCAAGGATTGACACTATGTATCCCAACGTACAACTTTATATCAATGGTCAGTGGTGTGCAGCGCTCTCTGGGCGAACAATTCCTGTGGTGAATCCCGCCACGCATCAAACCATAGGCACCGTAGCGTTTGCTGAGCAGGCGGATTTAGATCGCGCCCTAGAGGCGGCGGAGGCTGGTTTCAAGGTCTGGCGTCAAGTGTCGGCGTTTGATCGCTCTAAAGTGTTGCGTAAGGCGGCGCAATTATTGCGCGAGCGCGCGGAATCGATTGCACAATTACTCACCCAAGAACAAGGCAAGCCCTTGATGGAAGCCAAGATGGAGGCGATGGGCGGTGCAGATACGATTGAATGGTTTGCCGAAGAAGGTAAGCGCACCTATGGACGAGTGATTCCAGCGCGGATGCCTGGCGTCAATCAATTAGTAGTTAAAGAGCCCGTAGGCCCAGTGGCAGCCTTTACACCTTGGAATTTTCCGATCAATCAAGCGGTTCGTAAAATCTCAGCAGCCCTCTCTACTGGTTGCTCGGTGATTATCAAAGCAGCCGAAGAGACGCCCGCCTCACCGGCAGAGTTAGTGCGCGTATTTGCCGATGCTGGTGTGCCAGCAGGCGTATTGAATTTGGTTTATGGTGATCCTGCAACGATCTCTAGTTATTTGATTCCGCATCCAGTGATTCGTAAAATTTCATTCACCGGATCTACACCGATAGGTAAACAATTAGCTGGGCTGGCAGGCTTGCACATGAAGCGGGCAACCATGGAGCTCGGTGGTCATGCTCCCGTGTTAATTTTTGATGATGCAGACATTACCGCCGCTGCTAAAACAATGTCGTTTATGAAATTACGTAATGCGGGTCAGGTTTGTATTTCACCCACCCGATTCTTAGTGCAAGAAGGCGTCTATCAGCAGTTTTTGGATCAATTTGTCGCCAATGTACAGGCGGTGAAAGTAGGTGATGGTATGGATCCAGACACTAAAATGTCCACGCTCGCTAACCCCCGTCGACAGCAAGCCATGACTACTATGGTTGAGGACGCACGCAAGCACGGCGGTCACGTAGTTACAGGTGGTTACCCGATTGGCGAGAAAGGTAATTTCTTCGAACCCACAGTGATCACCGAGTTGGAGAACACTGCCCAAGCCATGAACGGTGAGCCCTTCGGACCGATGGCGATTATCAATCCCTTTAAAACCTTTGATGAAGCAGTGACTGAAGCAAACCGTCTGCCGTATGGTTTGGCGGCTTATGCCTGGACGCGTTCAGCACAAACGGCCACAGCAGTTGCAGCACAAGTAGAAACCGGCATGATGACCATTAATCACTTGGGCTTGGCCTTGCCTGAAGTGCCATTTGGTGGTGTGAAAGATTCTGGTTACGGTTCTGAGGGCGGCACTGAAGCGATGGACCCATACTTGGTCTCGAAGTTTGTGACCCAAGCCACTTTGTAATTAAATCAAATAGTGTTCAAGCAAGCGATTAAATAAGGCGGCAGGTGCAGTCAACAATTGCGCCTGTACAGCTTGACGTTGCTCATGTGGTTGTTGGAGGAGAAATTCAAATTTTCAGTATGCGCAAGTTAGTGCGCGCTTTATTGTTGATGTGCTTGTCGAGTGTGGTGCTGGCGGTTTATCCAGAGCGCCCCATTCGATTAATTGTACCTTATGCACCAGGCGGCTCCTCCGACGCAATCGTGCGGGTCTTAGCGCAGATGATGGTAGCCCAGCTGGGGCAGATGTCAGACAGTTCAGTGATCAAGACTTTGCTGTGATCTATCAAGCGTGGCTCGTATGAAGCAGTGCCATTGAAGGCCACGCAACTGTATGCCCAGAGACGGGCAGAACCTTGCTCTATTTTGATCAGCGTAAAATTATTAGCATTGATGGTTTGTCAGCACCAGATAGTGATGCAGTGATTGAAGCTTTGAGCGCAATGATGGCTGATCCTCCCAATCAATGCCGCCACCAATGGCGCAAGGGCGATGTGGTGATTTGGGATAACCGTTGTTCGTATCACAAGGCTGCGGGTGATTATCCGCCGGATCAAGATCGCATACATTGGCGAGTGTCGATCAATAACACCTCAGTAATGAAGTGATGTAGTGGCAGTAAAAGCAATATTAAGGATAAACCCATGCCATGCGCAATTGCAAATATTGGCGCGCCCCAGTGTAGTGTAAACAGCAGGACATGGTGGTTAGTATTAACGATAAGCGCATTGAACGCTGAATGAAGCAAGAAAACTTCCAATGCGTGATCGTGCTTACGGAGATATATTGATTACCAAAAGTGATCTCTATGCCAAGTGCTCCACAGACTTAGTGAAGTGCTCATGCAGAGCAACTAAAATCAATCAGCAGTGGGTGGATGATATGCCTGACACAATCGCTGAATGCATAAAAATACGTGGCTATACACGATGCACTTAGTGACTTTGTTTAGTCTTGTCGAACAAAAAGGTCGGTTGTTCTTGATCGCAACTACTAATAATAGGACGAACAATCAAATCAATCGTATTAAATTATGTTGGAGCAGCGTTAAAAAAACAGAAAAATTTATCAAAGATTTTCAGGTCGTTCATTTTTTAAATGGAGAAGGTTGAATATGGAGACATTCAACGAGAAAAGAAAAGTATTTAAAAACTATTGAAATTAATTTTAATTACGAAGTGCACTTTAATTTTTTTCTAATCATAAATATTTGTTAAATCATTTTATGTGATCAGAGTCCCGCGCAAAAGATCTCACAGGAGGACCAGAGAAATGTTTGACAAACTCTTCATCATATAATTTAAAAAATTGACCATTAACTGTAATAAAAATTATAAAAATAATTTAGTTGATACCAATAAAAAATGTATCAACTATATTAAAAATTAATTCATATTCGCGCTAATTAAATTTAAAAAATATCATATCAAATAAAAAAATACGAATTAATGAAACCTAAATTAAATTTAAATTTAAATATTAGTATTTAAAAATGGAATGCTAAAAATAGCTAAGAAATCACTCCATGTCGTCTATCAAAAAAAGCTTTACACAAACAAAAAAAAATATAAAAATGCTTTCAAGTCATTAGTTTATATTGAATTACTAAAGTGAAATGTTAAGTTTATAAGTAAAAGCTAGTCTCTTTTTAACAATTTATTTGATGGGTATGCACATGAGTACACAAAAAACAATTGGGCGAGTAAGGCCCCCGCGAGTTCAAATTACATACGACGTGGAAGTGGGCGATGCAATAAAGGCAAAGTCATTGCCTTTTGTTGTGGGGGTAATTGCAGATCTTGCACCTACATCTCTGGAGCAGAGCGCTAAACTTAAGGACAGATCATTCATTAGTGTCGACGCAGATAACCTTGAGCGAGTCATGGAGGGGCTTAATCCAAACATAAGCATTAGTGTGCCGAATCGTTTGGGTGGGGCTAACAACTTACGAGTTAATTTAAATTTCACCAATTTAGATTCATTTTCACCGGCTGGTGTCGCGCTAGCCGTGCCACAACTTGCGGAGCTTCTAGAAACTCGAGCAAAGCTCAATGATTTGCTAGCCAAGCTGGAGGGCAATGACCGTCTCAATGACTTGCTTCTGGAGGTAGTAAGCAATTCAGAGGTTGGAGCGATTGCAATGAGTGAAGTCAAGCAGTTACGTCTCGCCGTCGACAGTGAGACTAGTAGCGAACAATCCGAAGACGCTTAAACCAACTTAACTTCACGAGGATAATGTAGTGAATACACTAATAGAATTGGTAGAACAAAAGACTGACGGAACTCGGTTAAATTTGCTTGATACTATAATTGCAGAAGGTAGGATAGTAAAAGATCCGGCTCATGCAGCAAAGGCCGTTGTGATGCTGTCGGAATTTGTAGAGCAAGTGTCGGGAACAGTACAAAGATATACAGCCAACTCAGCCGATTTGATCGCAGAGAAAATTGCAGAGATAGACCGTAAAATATCTACCCAAGTCGATGAAATAATGCACGCCCCTGAATTTCAGAGACTGGAATCAACTTGGCGAGGTCTAGATCGCCTAACAAAGACGGGAGCTACGGTCTCGGATTTAAAGATAAAAGTTCTACCTGCGAGTAAGGCAGAGTTGTTGAAAGACTTTGAAAGGTCAGCCGGATTCGACCAAAGTCGTCTTTTTAAATTAATTTACGAAGAAGAATTTGGAACATTGGGCGGGGTGCCATTCGGCATGTTGGTCACAGATTTTGCATTTGGACGCGGCCCGCAAGACATCCGTTTATTAGAAGAGCTTTCACATGTTGCTGCAAGTGCTCATGCACCTATATTGGCGGCACCTGCACCAAGCCTGTTTGATATGGAGTCGTTTCTCGGGTTACCTGCGCCACGTGATTTATCTAAGATATTTGAAAGTGGTGAGTTGGCGCCTTGGAGATCGTTTCGCGACAGTGAAGACTCGCGTTATGTAGCGATGTCACTGCCACGTGTTTTATTACGCTTGCCGTATGGCCCTAATACTGTACCTGTTGAAGAATTTGCCTACCAAGAAGACTGTGAAGGAAGTAACCACGAAAAATATCTTTGGGGAAGTTCCTCTTGGGTATTGGCAGAACGAATAATTGAAGCCTATGGTCAATATGGCTGGTGTGCTGCAATACGTGGTGTTGAAGGTGGTGGCAAGGTAGGAAATCTGCCAAGTCATTTCTATAAGTCACTGTCGGGCGATACTTTGGTTAAATGCCCAACGGAGTGCGCAATTACCGATCGGCGCGAAAAAGAGCTAAGCGATTTGGGTTTTATGCCCCTATGCTTCGCTAAAGGCACTGACTATTCAGTCTTTTTTGGAGGTCAGACTGTAAGTAAGCCACAGGCATACATGACTGACTCTGCAAATGCAAATGCCCGATTAGCGTCAATGCTACCTTATATGTTGGCGGCATCAAGGTTTGCGCATTACATCAAAGCGATCATGCGCGACAAAATTGGAACTTTTCAGTCTCGCGCCAACGTTGAAAAGTATCTTAACCAGTGGATTACGAATTATGTAACCGTGGACGACGAAGCCAGTCAAGATGTAAAGGCCCGATATCCACTGCGAGAAGCATCCGTAAAAGTCTATGAGACACCAGGTAAGCCAGGTGTTTATACGTCGATTGTTTTTTTGCGACCACACTTTCAACTTGAAGAACTAACCGCGTCAATTCGGTTGGTTGCAGAGTTGCCAGCAGGACAAGTTTGACCCATCTACTCTTAATTAATAAAGGATATTGATATGTTACCAATGGTTTTAAATTTCTCTGATCAAGTAAAAGTTCAAGGTGAATCCCAAATGAAGGGCTACGAAAAGCAAATCGATGTTGCTTATTTGGAGCACGCCATCTCCATGCCCATGGTAGAAGATAAGTCATCTAATTCACGAACATCTGGTCGCTGCAAGCATAACGATATTGTCTGCACCATGCGCATGAATAAAGCTTATCCGAAGTTGGTAGAAACATGCGCAAAGGGACTGAATATGGGAACGGCGCAATTAGTAATGGCCAAAATGAGCGAAGGCAAGATAAGCGAAGTTGCGAAGATTGAAATGTCAAATGTCTTCGTATCATCGATTGAACTCATACCAGGGCACTCTGAGCTAGGTCGCAAACTTGAGGATAGTCGTGATAATAGTCTGCCATGGTTCACTGCGCGACTGAGCTATCAGAGTATTGCGGTAACCTATAACGAATATGATGCTAGCGGTTCTAGTAAAGGTGCCGTTTCGTGTGAAGCATTGACAGGGCTCGGCACATAAAAAATAAACGAGTAGTATTAAAATTGTATGGGTTGCTGAATCATGACGCAGGATGAACCTCAGTTTGGCAATGAGTCTTTTAGATCTTACTACCAAAAAGAGCTAAGTAGCCTAGAGGCTGACTATCGTAAATTTCTCGAGACGAATCCTAATTTAGGTAGCGAACTGGGGAGTATTTGGGGTAATTGCAAAGGATTCAGCACCCAGCAAATCATAGAGTCTGTGGCCTTTATGGCCACGCGACTTAAACGTCAGATAGACTCAGTGCCGGGAGAGGTTGCATATGGACTAATCCAAGGTCTAGCGCCAGAAGTTCTGGGGCCTATTCCAAGTATGGCTGTAATTCAATTTGAACCACTCACTGATGCACTAGAGCCAAGCTTAACTGTGGCAGATGGATCTATAGAACTCATTACCGAGGATGAGATCAATAAAGTATATTTTAGAATACCAAAAAAAGCCGTAAAGTTATGGCCCATGCGATTAAATGCAATTACTGTAGATGATAAGCAATGGTCTGAAGTCCCAGTTGAACTCCATGGTGCAGATTTAGTGCTGCGCATTGACCATGCGAGTACAGACTTAAGTATTGGAATGCCCGGTGAGTTACAAATATACATAGACGGACCAACTACAACAGCCCTAGCAGCAATTGACGCTCTGACATTGGGGTGTGAATCGATTCAATGTTGCGCGCTAAACGGCAGCTGGATAAGCACACTACCAAAATTATCCATTAAGGTTTCCGGGCTAGACGGAGAGGATCGATTGTTTCCTGGGGGGCGAGAAGATCGTCAAATTTCAATGCAGTTGCTTGAGTATTTGTCATTTCCACAGCGCTTTGCATTTTTTCGAATTGAAAATCTCTTCATGAAAACTCCAGGCCGAGGTTTTTATTTAGGATTCAATGTTAAGCAACAATATAGACAAGAACTACTTTCAGCCAAAGATTTTTTTCGATTAAACTGCGCACCAGCTACTAATTTATTTTATATTCAATCACAGACGATTACTCTCTCAAGTTTACAAACACAGTATCCGATTTCCCGAACAGATGTATCGGCTGGACGATGGGATGTTTACCAAATTGAAAGCGTAAGGCTATCAGATCTAGAACAAAGCATTGAATTGAATGAAAGCTCTCTTGGACAACCTAGGCCTCGAGGCGTAAAGACAAGTTGGCAGGCGGTGCGCAAAGAACGATTAAGCGATTCAGATGCCCATGCGACATTAGAGTTGCGTTTTAATGGCAATCGATTGTCTCAAGAATCAAGCCGCTGCTCATTAGATACTGCTTTAATAAGTTACTATGCACACCAATGCAACGCAGCAGAAACTCTCAAGCCAAGCACTCCATTAAAAACACCAAACTGGGCTAGTGGGTACAGAGCGAGGCTGCTGGGGAATAGTTCTAAGTATATAGAACCGCAGTATCCCGCGACTTTTCAGAGTTCAGATTGCTCGCATGTCTTAGGATGGCGAAGCTCATCTCAGAGAGATCTAACATCGAGAGTTCAGCGATGCTTTGAAATGCATTCAAGGATAGACAATACCCATGCAGTTGCAGCAAGAAATACGTTACGACGCGTGGAGCGCCGATTAGTCGCTATGCCATGGATCAATGTAGACCCAAATCTTCCATATACAGTAGGGGCAGACTATCGGATTTCAATAAACACTCAAGAAAAAAATGTAACCGGACAATATGTTTATCAAGAAATCCTGCGGGGCTTGATTGGTCAAGGGCATGAGCAGAATATGCCGTTTGAGGTCTCTATGAACAGTCCCCTTGCAAAAGATGCAGCATGAGTGAATTTATAAAATTGAATGATGAGAATAACCTACAGCCAGACTTTGGCGACCTTTGTGCCCATTTGTTGATTCACGCTCAGCAATTGGCAATGGTAGATGGGGACTTTCCATTGCGTAACGCAGTCCAGATGCGCTCGAAAATCGACAATCAATTTACTTATCAAGAAGTCACACTAGAATCTGGAGTGTCTGAAATAAATCTGCCTGCCATGACTCTTGGCTTCTTAACATTGGCAGGAATGGATGGGCGAATATCTCCAGAGGTAGTCGAGAGGATAGTTTGGAATGAGCAAGGCGAGGGAGAGTTGCTTCACGAATTCCTAGACCTCCTTAACAGACGCTTCTGGGAGCTCCAGTTTTTGATGCTAAAAAGTGTTAGAAACTATCAAATTACTGATCAAAATACAGCTATAGAAAAAATGTTCGAAGCCACTCTTTTGGGATTGTCCGGCTTACCAGATGATGAATGTACGACAGAATTTCGCCCAAATGAGAATCTCGGTTTTTTAGGTTCATGTATGGTTGCAGATCGTGGTGCCGGTGGGGTAAATATAGCGGTCGCAGCACGCGTTTTGCCACCAGATTTTCGGGTGGTGATTAGCGCTTTTAAGAGGCAGCGGGTGCCTATTTTAGAGTCGTACACCCTGCGGCTTGGCGATAACATTGGATGTTCTAAAACGGGTCATCGAATGGCGATAGGAAATTCGATCATGTTAGGAGCTGGCTCTGAAGTAAGCATTTATGTACCAAAAGACAAAGCGGAGGACTTGTTGGGCTGGCACGATTTAGGAACTGAAGAATCAAAGGCCTCAATACTCGATCAATTCATCACGGCAGCAAGTTTAGCGACTGGGGTAGGTAGTTTATTCCTGCATTTTAGAGTGTGTCTACTAGCTACACTACAACAAAGTAGATTGGGCGATATTGCTTGTGCATTGGGATATGGCAGCGCTCTTGGATGCAAAGTGCAGCACTCAATAATTTTACAGTTTAGCGAAGATCAGTGGATATCTAGTAAGCGAAATTTTAATCAAGCAAATACATGGCTGCAAAAAGAAACGTCAATACATGCAACCAAATCAACGATGGGTGAAGCTTTGCTATGTTGAATACATGCTTAACAGGATCACTCTCGCGTGCGCTAGGTTCTTTAATGACCTGTTTAATGCTGCTTCAGCTGGGAGGGTGCTCCACATATCAGAATTTATTCCGAGAAAAAATTCCGTTAAAGACTTTGGAAATTAAAACTGCCGTAGATGTAAATGGCGGATTTCCGGTGCCGATGGATACATTGTTTGTTTATGACAAAGATCTTTTCAATGAATTAATAAAATTGTCTTCTGAACAGTGGTTCCAGTCTAGAGAAAAATTTATAAGTTTACCCACTGATAAATTAAGCATTGTCTCTACAGAGACCATTCCAGATACAACTTTACTGATAATGAAATTTCCCGCCAATTACCAGTATGCCATACATGTTTTGATCTTTGCAGACATTCTGGGATCTGGCGATCACAAGGTGCTTTTACCAAAAACTTCGGAAGTGGTAGCTAAACTAACCAGTTCTGGAATTTCTGTGCAAAAAAAATAAAATTTATGAAATTTCAATAATGAGTAACAAGCGCAATTATATTGACGGACCAAGCTTGCCACTTGCCTGGAGTCAGGGTATGCAGCTACTGCCACAACACTTTCAGCAATTAGAGATGCGAATGGAGAGTTTGGCGAATCACGTTTTGATGAGCGCACAACCTTATTTTTGGGGCGTACAGCAACTGGAGTTAAATACTGCCGCGCTGCAGTATGGACAGCTTGAAGTTTTGAGTGTACGCGGGACTTTTCAAGATGGAACCGCATTTAGCGCTAAAAAAAGTATCCCTTGGAGTCAAATTCAACCATTAGCTCTTCAATTAAACGACAGTAGAGAAACTTATGCTATAGCAATTCCGGTTATGGATTACGACTTCGATGGACGACAGATCCGTCGTTGGTGCCAAGCCCACACCGAACCAGTATCCGATGCTTTTGACCGAGAGTTTCGTATTGTCGTTTCACGTCGAGCACCCAACTTGCGCTTAATGCGGTGGGATCCAGAAGACTCACTTCACTTACAAATTCCCGTTGCAACTGTAATTAAAGAAGCAGATGGGTATAGTCTTTCTAACGAATTGCCAACTTGCACTGCCATACCAATGGACAGCCCGTTTGCCAAGCAACTGCAAGGTCTAGTTGTATTCATGCGCAAGTCACTAGTAGGCTTGAGAATGGATGATCCTAAGTCAAGTTGGCATGCGCAGGCGGTTGCTGTGCTGGCTGAGTTGACTAGATTGGAGTGTTGGTCTCAGTCGCTGATGGGCCATCCTTATCAAGCTTTATTGTACCTTTGCGGAGTGCTTGCCCGAATTAGTAGTGTGAGTCCGAAAGCAAGCTTAAACCAACCGCCGCCGCCCTACCAACACGAACGTCCCAGTAATAGCTTAGGATACGTGCTAGAGCAACTTGAAAAAGTTTTGCATGAAATGCCACTTAAGCATGCCTCTACAGTAGTCGAAAGTAAAGGTAATCAAGAAGAGTTACAGTGTCAAATTGTTGACTCATGTTGGCTTCTAGACCTACCGCTTCAATGGACTTCAACCAAAGTTGTATTTACAGTCAACTGTGCTTCCAACTCTAATGAGCAGGTTCTGTCTAGCGCACTAGATCGAGCCCTTATATGTTGGAAAGACGATGAAAAACGGCACCGAGAAACCCGAATTCGCGGCTTTGCTAGGCAAGTGCAAGCGCTACCCAAAGTAAAGGATATAGGCCACCAATTTTCTATAACTGTCAGTTTTGAAAGGGCGCCTAAAGCATACACACGGCAAGTAGTCATTGACTTTTTACAGGACAGAAATACAGTTGCCCCGCTGTCAGTTACCGCCCGAAGTGTTAACGACTGACGCGCATTCGAAACAATATTGAAATATGTATATGTCTTTAATTTCAATAATTAGCCCATTTTAAAAAATGTAGCTACAGAGAAAGAAAAGCTCGGATTGAATGCCCATGCACAGAATGTTTTTGAGACATATAACTTCGAAGTTTTATTTTAAACCGAATGCACACTATGCTTAGGTCATATTTAATGAGGCATTTGTGAACATGGGAAAAGTGGAGTTTAGCAAAATTCTGGAAGATTCCAATGTGTGTAGTTCATTACAAACGAGACCGTTTTTGATGAAATTATTTTGTTGAATATAGCCGCTTTAAGTCACCCAAGCCGAAGATTATTAAAACGTCTGATTAGGATTTTATGTGAGAGCTGACGAGTGATTAAAGTAGTCAATTTAGCAATATAAAACAGGAGAAATTTAACGTGAATTTGAGATTGAGAAAAGAAGATAAGAAAAATAAAAAATACCTATTTTGCTTATGTGATGATGCACGATTTTCAAAATAGACTGCTAAGTTATGGATACTACTGATTACTTTCACAATGGTTTTTTGGTGCCTGATATGGTGCGGCTGGTTAAAGAGTTAGGCCCACGTATTGAAGCGTTAAAAGAGGCTGACGGGACAGCTATTGGACCGATATCGCCACTGTTACTAGAGGGCGCATGCAGCGACATCAGCCAAAGAATACAAGTGTTATGCGATAGCCTAGCAGTGTCACGACGAGAGCTCCTACCAGAGATGTTGAGTGAGTTTGCTTATCTTTTGGCAGCATGGGCGGATGAGGCCATCATTCAGTCATTTCGTGGTCGAATGCCACAGCCATACGTCACTTCGGTAGAAAGGCTATTGTTTGGCTCGATGCTGTCTGGCGAGCAAATATTTGAAAGAATTGACCGCGTGCTACGGTATCAAAGCCGGCACGATCTATTGTTAGCACCTGCCTATCTGCTACTGATATCACTTGGCTTTCAAGGCAAATATACAGGGGGGTCCAATACTGCAGCGTTAAGTAACGTGCATGAGCAGCTACGACTTATTTCTTTGAAGCCACGGGTAACCAGCATGAGTACTGAAACGCGACGGGCAACATCGCCATTGGAATGGACCATGGTGGTACGTCGATTGCTTTGGCCTTTGATAGGGCTCGTGTTCTTAGTTGTACTTTTTGTAATGCAATTCGCTTGGATTAGCGTTACAAAAGCAAATATAGGTTACACGGAAATCTCCGACCAACTCACACGTATTCGTTGTACATAATGACAAGCTTAATTGCACTATTAGGCCAGTGGTGGCAATCGATTTCGGTTGTAGGTGGACCATTTATGCCTTATTTTGGACTGGCTCTATTAATAATATTCGCGTGCCTTGGAATAGCGCTGTTAATTTATCTCTTAATCAGGATAGGCAAACGGCTGCCCCCCATGCTTCGCTATCTCGGTTCTAAATTAAATTTAGTTGCACGCTGGCTCTGGAAAAAGTTAACTCGTGAAAAGGTTGCTGCACCAAATGTAAACTTTGGACTTACGAAAGTCCTGCTCCAAGCAGACGCAACTAATAGTTTTTGGTGGTCAGTGAGTCGCTTCCTACCGATACGCGCTAAACCGCTTTGGATGCTACTGGGTGCTGATACTCTCGGTAAATTAGCGTTGTTGCAGAGTACCGTGCTGGATACTAATAAACCATTTTCAGATACGAAAATTGGGGCCTCGTGGTGGGACTTGGGGGAGTTACAAGTGCTCAGCGTATCGCCCTCTCTCTACGCGAATGAAGACCGACAGCACCTATTTCAGAATCTGCTCAAAGGAGTCGTTCGTGAGCGGCCTGAGCGACCTCTAGAAGGATTGATCATTAGCCTTAGCATAGAGGAGCTTCGACAATTTGAACAAAAAAAAGAAGACTCTCTTGAAAAACTCATCAGGGTGATTGAGTCTATCTGCGCAGTTACCGGGCACCGTTTGCCGCTCTATATTGTTATTACCGACACCGAATGTCTGGGCGGTTACACTGAATATGTTCGACTGGTCGCGCATAGCATGAGTGGCCAGCAAGATCTGCATTGGATTTGCACTCAATCTACAATTGGCATGGACTTGGATCGCGCTTTCAAGACATGGGGCGTGAATATAGGCCCAAAGGTGTGGTGGGAAATCTGCGCTGCTGCACCATCCATTAAACTGGGTGAGCGTAGTGCTGCTTTGCAATTTCCAGAAAACTTGGCTCATACCAAGACATCATTGATTGCTTGGCTTGGCAGGCTTAAAGAAGCTGTTGAACAAGCACCTCATCAGCCACACTTGCAAGGTGTTTACTTGAGCGGTTTGGAACAAGATATAGTTACTGATAACTTAGCACCACACCGAGTCTTGGTAGACAAGCGCATGCACAAACTTGCATTTGTACGACCAGGCCTTGCGCAAAGCACGCCAAAATATCGTGCGACACTGGTTCGTCGGGCTGTGACTAGTCTGCTGTTCGCCACAGTCTTGCTGGGGATGGCCGCGGTTTGGCTACCTGGCCAAGTCACAGCTTATAAACGGAATGCTGCTGTGCTTGAAACTATTTCACAACGTCAAGCCAAGACAAATAACCCCGAACATAATGAGCCAGCCGTTGCTCGCCAGTTGGTTGGGGATATTGCGCGAACAGCCGATGCAAGTTTGGTGAGCTGGTTAGTACCCCAAAGCTGGTGGGATGATCGCCAAGAAATACAACTAAGATACTTAGCACAAAAACTCCAGCAGCAATACGTGATGCCGCGTATACGTAGTTTAAGATCCGATGTGCCGCAGCTTGATAAGTCGCTCTTTGAGCCACAACACAGTCAATCTGCTGATTATGTGGAGGCGTTGAGCGGCGCTATTGAGTTACGTCGGTTCTTGGACGATCGCGAACTTATTGGCCAAGCGATGCGCCATGCAGAAGATTTACCGGAACGACAAACCTATCGCGCATTGTTGCAATTTTTGGGTTTGGATTTCACAACAAAATGGAGCGATGAGCTTCCACTGGATGCACGTATTCCTTTCATCGTCTTTAATGAATTAAATTTTAGTATGCTGCCTGGGCCGGCTGAAGTTCGTCCAGAAACGCGTCGCGCATTGGGTATGCTTTGGGAGCGTGTAGTAGCGGAAGCGATGGACTTTCATCCCTTGTTGGTCGAGCTGAAAAATATTCAAGAAACAGTTGAAAATTGGCAGCGCGGAAATACACCCACAGTCGAGCAAGTACATGAAATGGCTAATGCAGTCCAGATTATTCAGCGCGAGGTGGAGGGTGCTGGCGCCCGCCATTTGTTGGGGGGGATGTCGGATTTCACCCGATATCTGTCTGGGACGACAACCCGAATGACACAGTCAACTCTTCTCAGTCCAGATCAAGTCGCAGAATACACGGCACGCGCCATCCAAAGACGTCAACAAGTGCGCCAGCAGCTTAAAAATTTTAAAGTGCTAGGTGTAGGACTTGCGATACAGGCCGACGATGCGCAACCAGCATGGGCTACAACACCTGACTTTAAACGATTTTCAAGTGCAATCACTAGCCTAGCTGGTCAGCCATTCATGAAGACGAATTCGGTCACGGGACGTTCGGCTATGGAAGGATTGTCTCGGCGCTTTAGTCCAGCCAGTCTGGCGCCCGTCAGACCAATCATCGCCGCTCGCTCTGAATTTTTGGCCAGCACTTTGAGCGGCTTCGATCCAACTTGGCGTTTAGGTATCGCCGCGTTGGTTCAACGCCAATCACGCTCTGCGATCGAGGATGTATTTATGATGGCCTCTGCGCAGGAACCCATGGGCGAAGAGTTGATTCGCGACCCATTGTTCAAACCTCCTAATGAACAACGCTACGATAGGGAAGATCTTGCGAACCTCATTGCGGCCGTGAGGCTGTATCGTGAGGCAATACCGCTTCCGGCAGACTATAACCTCAATGGTCATGTGGGCAGATTATTCAAAAGTGAATTAAATACTGCATTATCTCGGATAGACGCAAGATTACGACGTGAAGACCCTTACCGTGAAGTGATTGAGGAGGTGACTCGATGGGTCAACGAAGGAAAACCTAACCAGACTCTTTCGTATGCCTTGCGTATCAATCCTAAAGAGCGGACTCTACAAGCACGTGAACGTATTAGGCAGAGCTACCTCACAATGGCAGAACCGCTTATAGATGCAATGACGCTTCTAGTGGGCAACAAAATTTCTGGAGATGATTGGTATTTTTGGATGACCTTACTTCAGAGCACTACGAACTTTGAACAAGGAACGCCAAGCAATGCTGCCAATGGAATCGCTGAGTTCGATGCCTACATAACACGTCTTTCTCGCATGGATAGCTCTGAAGACTGCGCTAGCATACTTATGGAGCGTCCTGTAATTGCCTATCGACGCGACTATTATTCGCAATCGACCGCAGCGTTAGATCGCTTGGTCAGTGAGGCATGCGCTTTACGCGCTAAAGACCACTTAAAGCGGCGGTACCTTGAGTTTGCTAAATGGTTCAACACAAGCATTTCTGGTCGCATACCCTTTGGCCAGAGCGTAGGTGCGAATCCACTAACTAAGCAAGGATTTGCACAAGTATTAGCGCGTTACCGAGCACTACGAACCCGCGTGGGCGTAGAAGTCAGTAAATGGCCGGATCCGGTAAGTGTATTTTTAAGCCAACTTGATGCTCTATCGCTCCGATTCGCAGGGCTGGACACCAAACCATTAACTAACGAGGTCGCTGAGCCTGTCGTGCGCCTGCAACTCCAGTTACGCACCAACCCAAGTGAAGCGGTGCTCTCAGACCAAATTGTTGACGCTACAATGACTGTAGCCGCTAAGCGCTATGGATTGCGCAATAAAGAACTACTTGAATGGCGCGTCGGCGACCCCATTGAACTGAAGGTTCGCTGGGCCCTCAACTCAGATTACCGCCCAGTCGTCAGCACAACTGGCAATTATCAAGTGAGTGATCGTACAGTAAGTTTTCATTTTAAAGGTGACTGGGCTTTGTTTGACCTCATGCGCCGCTACGCTTATCGAGGTGATGGTTACAGCTCAACCACCTTACGACTGCCGGTCAACGTGGTGGGGCCTAAGGGCAATGAAACAGCACTATTTCTGATGACGCTTATGGCCCCTGGTCGAGGACCGCTGGCTCTTGATTTTCCGACGAAGGCGCCTACTTTTGACAGCTATTCCCCGGACCGTCGCCGCTCTGAACTGCAGCCTAGAAGCGATAACTACCAAACAGCAGAATACGAACTTGCTGAAGATGGCAATGACAATTCAGGGCAAGATTTAGAATCTAGGATAGAAAATTGAACGACTACTTAGCAATTAATCTAGAAGGCGTGTTAGCGCCCCTGACAGGCCTGTCACAATGTGGGGATAATCTTCAATACGACGATGACTACAGTCGTATTAGACTTGACCGTATGCCAGACAATGCAGATTTTCATGCTGGGCACTGGCAGCGTAAAGTAAAAAAAATAGACTGGTCAGCGATCACTGGACAATGCGTTCAACTACTCAGCACGCGTAGTAAGGATTTGCAGGTTGCTGCCTGGCTGACTGAAAGCCTAGTCTATGGATTCAAATTACAAGGATTGACCCAAGGCCTGCACGCATTTGTCGAATTGAACATAAAATTCTGGGAAGGTGTTCATCCTGAACTAGAGCCTGAGGACCCCAGCTTGCGCTTGCGTCCCACAATTTGGTTGCTTCGTGAGTTACAACTTTGGATTATTACTGGTGTGCTACAAGCCGATGATACGAATATATCAAATGAAAATCCGCGTATCCGACACTATACTTGGCAAGCTATACGCACGGATCTCGACCGGCTGGAAGCATTCCTCAACGAACAACTCCCCGACGATGCCCCTAGTTTTAGTGAAATACGCCAGCAAGTCCAAGCTGAATGGATGGCTAGCCGTCCCAGCAATCTAAGCCTTGTTGCCGATTCCCCACCCTTGCCGCAGAGCACTTTGAACTCAGGGGCGAACAATGGATTAGGGGCGCCACCCATGGGTGGGTTTCAAGGTTATACAAGACAACGCGCCTATGAGCAGCTCGATGAGATTGCTGCTTATCTGCATCGCGTGGAGCCGCACAGTCCTGTACCGGCGGTATTACGAGGTTTGGTGAGTTGGCGCGATGCCACTTTTGAAGACCTTTTGAATCGTTTGCCTAAAGATGGGCACAACCTTTATGACGTGCTCAAGCTTTTCAAGGGAACGGAACAATCTTAAATGAGATTAATTAAACCCTACACATTAGAGGCAATGCACGCTTGGGTTCCACAGCCATTATCGGAGACCGGAGCAAACCAAGACCAGCTGGTGATCACTACCCTGGTGGCGCTACGTTTGAGCAAAGACTTCGAAGCGCTGACAGATCAAGCCCTGTGGGCTCTGATAGATAAGCATCTTGTGACTGATCAAGCTTTTGATCTTTGGCAAACTAAACCGCGCGGTGAGGTGCTTCTGTTTGGTCACCTGCGCAGTGAACAGGCCATAACACAAAGCAAAGTTAGTTTGCGCTGCGGTACCGTTAACAAAAGCATTAGTGTCTTTGGAGACCGCCACTGGGAACCTGGGTTGCTGGGTTGGCGTGTCACTGCACCACAACCATTTACCGAAATGCCCCTTACTTGGAGCCGCACTTTCGGCGGTGTAGATCACTCGTTAAATCCTTGGGGTATAGGCGCTGACGCAGAGCAATTATTAGCAGATCATCAAATGGCATACCTGCCCAATTTGGTACCTTTCGAAATTCGAGGTGGACAACACAGCTCTCCGGTTCAGCCCGACCGAAGCCTACCCCCTGTTTGCTTTGCTTCAGTCAGTCCGCTCTGGCCTCGCAAAACTAGTGCTGGCACTTACGACTCCAAATGGTTAGCCGATATCCATCCAGGCCCTCCCTCCGATGTCGACCCTGATCGTTATATGCTAGCCCAGCCTGATCAATGGACATCAGGTTATTGGCAGGCAGGAGACACCGTTGTTCTCGAGGGTTTTATCCACGGACAAGCGCCACTGGTCTGGCAGCTGCCCGCCGTGAATGCTGTTGCTTTAGTCCAGCGAGATGCTACCGCACCGCTGGAACGTAGCGCCAGCGTAGCTGACACCATTGCCCTGTTCCCTGACGAGGGCATCGCTGTGCTCGCGTATCGCAGCCTAATCCAAAATGTTGGCACGCATGGTCGAGACCTAGCCACGCTGATGGTTGCCCTTGAAGACATCGATCAGCCCAAGCCGCTAGAGCACTACGAAGAAGTGATGCGCCAACGTAGTGTCTGGGGCCAGCGCATGGATGCTTCCGAACGAGATGCCGACCTTATGCCGGGACAAACCACGATACTTACACTGACGCCAGAGCTTGCATTATTGGCTGAACCACCGATCGGCCCTAAAGGCGTTCCAGTGACTGCTGCAGCGCCAACCACAGTGCTCAATATCAAAGAGCAAGCAGAGCAGTTGCTAGAAGACGCCTCAATAACTGAGGATGCAATTAGCCCACCAGACCCTCTATTGACCATGAAAGAGTCTGTGGCTCAGTTTGAAGCGAAGCTTCAACAAGCAAGCCAAGCGCTGCGTGACCCGAGTAGCCCCAATGTTGCCGAAATTCTCCTCAAAACCTTCACGGACTCGGCAGGTGGTGGGCAAGGCGAACGGCCAGACGGCCTATTTGCTGAATTAGCTGAACCCCAAGCCTTGGAAGCATTAAACTTTACTCCAGCGCAAAAAGCAGGCCTGGCCGACCAACTGCAAAAAATGGGAGAAGGTTTGCAACAGTCCATGGCCCATCTCCCGGCGATGCAAGAGGCTCAGAGCAAGCTGCCTGTTGAGCTTCAATCTGTGATTAAGGGTGAGCTGCCTGCTCCCGGCTTTGCAGCAACACTCCTCGACATGACCCAATCCTCAGAGCTGCCGTTGCACCTCATGCCTGAAACTATTACAGGAACCACTGGGCAACAGGCGCTTCTACAAACGGAACTACAAGTAGCGAATGCTGCTTGCGCCGATATAGGTCAAGCCAGAGTCGATACAGGTCTGAATCAAGCGGCCTCGATAGATCCTCTGAAAGCCTTGCAAGAGGCAGCCTGTGGCGCTTTTAGTATGACCGGTAAACCCTTACCAGACGGCAGCCCTAACCCCCTCAAAACCCTATTTTATGCAGAAAATCAGCAACTTCCCGCTTGGGCTGCCGTTCAGGCAATACAGTTAGAAAAAAATACTGTTTTACAACAAGAAATAGAAAGTCTTGCTGAATCTAAAGAATTTGCAACTTTATTGACCCAAGTCCAAAGCCAACAGCCCCTAAGTGCAGACGCCTTGAAAGATATAGCCCGTCAGCTATCTACTATTGTCACGGAAGAATCTACCACCCAGGCGGAAGCGAAAGCCAGTGAAGCCGCTTTATTTGAAACTCAGACAGAAGCTGAAGCGACAGAACTCAACCCCGGCCTAGCCGTTTCAGACCTAGACGCGGAGCCTACACTGCAACTTCCACCATTGGTCGGAAACGAAGACGCTACCCGACGCATGGCGCGCGATGCGCATTGGCAAGAACCGATTAGCCCAGAGATTGCTTCAGCCTTAGGAGCAACGCTACTGGCTGCCACCCAAAGGGGTCTTAACTTAGAGGGCCGTGACTTTGCCGGTGCCGATTTGCGCGGTGCGCAGCTGGATTCAGCCAATCTCCGTGGTGTCTTTCTTGAGGGTGCAGACTTCACCGGAGCCAGCCTGCGTATGGCCCAGTGCCAAGACAGCGTTTGGGTGGCCGCGCAGCTCGTAGATGCAAATTTCGAACAGGCGGATTGCCAAGGGGCCAACTTCAACGCCGTACACGCCACCAACAGCTATTGGAATGGTGCTCATCTAAATCAAGCCCAACTCCATGCTGCCCAGTTTAACAATAGCGAATGTGTAGATATTCAGCTTCAAGACTGTCGCGCTGACGAGGCTAACTTTAGTGCAGCCCGGCTACAAGGTGGTCAAATTGAAGATAGCGACTTTAGCAACGCCAACTTTGAAAGTGCGCAGCTACAACAGACACATTGGCGAAAAGCTAGGCTCAACAATGTCAAATTTACCGACTGCCAAGCTAGTAGTGCTGAATTTAACGATTGCCAATTTACGGACGCCAGCGGCGCACACTTCAACCTCAACACTGCTACCCTAAGGGGCTGTAACCTGCTAGATGCCAACTTTGCCCAGCTCAAGGCAAATGGCCTTCAGGCGCCCGGAAGCAGCTGGCATTCCGCCCAGCTCCTACAGGCTGATTTTAGTGACGCAGACTTGGGCGGCGCCAATTTTGCTAATGCCAATTTGCGCCAAGCCAGCTTCCAATATGCCAACCTCGCCCAAGCCGCGCTCAGCAGCGCGATCCTGCAAGGTGCTTCCTTTGAGGGTGGACAACTGCTTGGCGCACACTTGTGTGCTGTTCAGGCCCGAGGGGCTAGTTTTCGCAAAGCAGTTCTGCGTTTGGCCGACCTCACAGGCGCCAACCTAGATGTCTGCGACCTGATGGAAGCAGACCTATCCAACACCTTACTAGACTTGCCCACTCATGCGTGAACCGACCCTAGACTTGGTAGCGCCTGCTAGCGCACACGATGAGCAAGATCAAGCGCATGCGCAGGTCGTTGAGGGTAAAGACTTACGTTTGTACAAATTTGGCAATCAACGTAGTCACCGGATCAGCTACCTACACTGTAACCTGCAAGGCGTTGATTTTTCTAATAAAGTATTTGATCACGTCGGGTTCAGCCACTGCGACCTGCGGAACAGCACATGGCACAATACCAGCCTGCAGCATGTTCAATTGAACGATTGCGACTTGCGTGCTAGCCGGTGGGAAGAACTAACTGCCACGCGTCTCACCGTCCAAAACTGCCTTTGGGATGCGGCATGCTGGAAAAACCTCCAATTACAAAATTGTAACTTGGCAGACACCGACCTGCGCGGCCTTAAACTGCACAATTTGCGCGGGCGCAATTTGCTCTTTTCTGACGCCCAACTCCAGGGCTTAGACTGGTCTACTGCGCAACTCAGCCACTGTGGTTTTATGCAAGCACAGATGCAAGCTTCCGTGCTGCGCGGTGCCCAATTTGAATACGTCAGCTTCAGTGCCGTAAACCTCCAAGGCGCCGATCTGCGCGACGCGAAACTCAGTAGCTGCGGTTTCTATCGAGCTAACCTCAGCGGCGTACGAGCCCAAGGTGCAAACTTTCGGCGCGTCATGCTGGCCGAGGCCATGCTGGAATCTATTGATGCACGTGGAGCCTGCCTCGCCCAAGCCTGTTTACAAAGTGCCAACCTAGAGGGTGCCAACCTTGAGGGTGCCGATCTGCGCCAAGCCAGCCTGCGCCATGCTTACCTCGAGCGCGCGCGCCTGTTGGGAGCACAGCTGTACGAAGCTGACATTCATGGTGCTAAAAATCTACCTACCGATGGCGATTGGTCTCAATGTCAAACCATAGACCATCAACTACTTTGCGCCGAGCAATACCAACCTCAACGTAAACCCTAAAGGATCTCAAGATGAGCTTTGCCACCACCCAAGCCTCTAACCAAACTATGGGGCCTGCAGGCGTCTACAAAATGCCTCCTTTTGGCATACCTGCACCCCAGCCCAATCAAGCAATGTACTCCTTGGCTACCGATGTGTTCAACAAGCTCACTATCGTAAGCCTACCTGCAGTCACCATGAAAGGTACCATCCCCATGTCCTTAGCAGATGCGGCGGGCAGTATGGGTGGTGTTGTTAGCGGCAAAATCATGGGCCCAGCCAACGCGGTCAAAGGAAGTGCCAAGCTCTTTATGGGCGGCAAAGAATGTGTGCGCAATATCGATCCCAACACACATAACGACAAAAATATTGTTGGCATGACCCTTGCGCCCTCGCAAACCAAAGTGCAAGTCCTGAGCTAAGCCCACATCAGCAAATAACCCATACCTACCATACCTACAAATAACTGCCATGCACCTCCACCTCACACTACAAGGCATCTCAGAGCCAGGCACTTGGTCTGTATCGAAGCTGTCTGTTTACAACGAAATCAACCGCGTACCTCTGGCCTTTGTTGAATGCGACTGCGAAACACCACCTCAGCTTGGTGCCGAACTCACCTTGGTCGTAGCCTATGGTGCAGGCCAAGTCGCAAGCATAACTGCCACCAACCGAACTCACTGGTACGTAGACAATGTTCGCTACACCAGCTACACCAGCGGCGTCAACCATTGCTGGATGAGCCTACTGCCTGATCCGGTAGCGCGCCAACAAGTCGCCCCGTTCGCCGTCAATAGGCAAAATGCGCAAGAAGTAATCAGCCAACGTCTTACAGAAACCGCTGTTACCTTCCAAGGTCCGCAAGAGTTACCCACCCTGCAAACCCTTATCAGCCAAGGCGAAACCCTCGAGCAACTCTCGCGCCGCCTGGCCTTGGATACCAACCATGCTTTTCGCATATTTCCCCAAGACGCCCAGTGGACCTTGAAATGGAACGAAAATATTCGTGCCCTTTCGCCCGGCCCCGAGTCCATCGTTACTAACGGGGTACGTTTAAGCTCAGAGTTGCAGACCAGCCTAGAGCCCGGATGCCAACAGCTGCGACTCCCCGGTGGTTACCACGAAGCCCTGCGCGAGCCCGCAGCCACCAAACAGCTCTTTCACGTACAGCGGCCTTTGCACACGGGGACCTCGGGCGAATTCAGTTTACAGCACGGCCCAGCTCAAACAGAAACCCTTGATGAACTAACGGCAATGCACAGCCAGTGGTTTGAGCTCACAGAAATAGACACCTTGATGACCTTATGGCAGGGTTGCCCGGTGCGTGACGAAGCTAACCCCTTAGCCGAGGCTGCCACTCCCATCGCCAGCTTGTTCCTCTATGATGGTCAAGGTGCTCAAGACACTGCATCTCAAAGCGGCGGCGCCAGCGAGCTATCAGGCACCCAAGCCGCACTGCGTCGATATAAACGTCACGCGGGCACTGCTCGTGACGACGATACCCCTCAGTCAACAGGCTGGCTTTGTATCGCCTTAGGTGTGCCTCGTACACACTTACCTCAAGAAAAAGCGTTGCTAGAGCATATCTTGCACAGTAGCCAAGTCCGCCCCCTGTGCGAACAACTCATACAAGACATGGGCGGAGTCCAACAAAACCTACGCCCACCTGCACCCATGCACTGGGGCACCTTGCCCGCCATTGTCAGCAATAACCCCAATAATGTTCATCTTGGCAGTGTCACGCGCAGCGAGGATCTTCAGCGCTACCTCACTCGGATCTGGGTGCGAGTGCTGGGCACGGACACCGATGTAGAAGTTGACTGGGCTATCCCGTTTGCCAGCCACGATAACAGCGGCGATGGCGCCAGCAGTGGCGGTGCGCTGACCCTTGTGCCGGAAAATAATACCCTAGGGTATTTGGCCTTCATGGGTGGCAACGGCGCCCCCTTCTTTTACGCTAATACCCACTACCCAAATTGTATGGTGAGCGACCGCATCAACCCCGCAGACTACAAGCACGGACTGGTAACAGATGGCGGCTTACGCGTGCAAGAAACCAGCCGCAACATTGTTATACATGCTTTTGTAAGAGTAACTTTAGTGGCCTATCGCATGTTGCAAAATGTCGGCAAAAAGCGTACTCACTCGCGCCCCGATACATTTTAATTTTTGCTTTTAATTAAATATCAAAATCAAAAGAAGGGGAATGTAATGCCAACAGTATCAAAAACCGTTTATGTGGGTTATGTAAAGCAGAGTGTCGGTAAAACAGAATACGATTTTGTTGATGTGCTTGACCTGACACCGTCGGATGGCACTTCTTTACCTTTATCGTTACCATTACCGTTACCTGAAGTTCCGGGCTGTACTTTTTCTTGGAACGGTTATAAATTACAAATCAAAGGCACTCCCTCGCAATCGGTGGATGGCGTAATCAGCAAATTTAATATCGAGGCAACCGATCAAGTAGGGGCAAACATAACAACAAGTTATGAATTAAAATGCAGATGCGGATATCCGCTTTCGGAAGCGCTCCCAAGCTCGGTTCCAGATACTGTCTTGGGGTATGCAAACAATAGGTTACCTACGCAGGGCAGGACAGTGTATACCTTTCCGAAAGCAGATCTTTTATACGAATATATAGATGTGAAAGCTGAACATGGTCCGAGTGGTGTTCTTTTATCGGGCACTAAAGCAGGCAATGTGATTGCGACTGGCAATTGTGGCGAATCAAACGGTAATGGCATTGTGAGTTGGGCCGAGTATAAAGTGGGGGTAATTGGAGAGCTAGGCCTGAACGGAAATATCATCGATTTACGCAATGGGCCTGACCGAAACAAAAAAAATGACAAGGAACGTGAAAACCTCCGAGTATATTTTAAGCTGAGAATTGCTCGCGACACTAACGATAATCAAACCGACGACCTACAGCATGACTGGACAGAGTTTACCCACGTACGCATCAGAACTGCTGGAGCGACTGCAGCCATTGATCAACAGCTTCAAATGTTTGGTATCGCCGGTAGTCTTAGGTTTAATGGCATTACCAATACGGGGGTTTTGACAGGCTTGAATGTGGCGGCATCTGGTGTCGGGGTCAACGTTTCCGCAACCTCGACCCTAGCTAATTTCAGCGTGGATGCTAAACCATTAGCAGATGTCCGGTTTAGCTATGGAGGTATGCTTGAAGTTGTAAGTCAGGACTATAAGAGTTTGTTGCCATCAAGATCATATGTTGGCAAACGAATAGCCAAAACCAATCAGGCAGCGCTTCAATTTCAATTTACACAGTCTCATTTTCAAAAAGAAAAAGAGCCTCCGCCACCTCCTGCGCCTGGCGCCGATACGCTCACTAATCTTGCCGCTACTCCTTCACCCGCACCTGATGCTCCAACCAAGCCTGACCAAGGTGCCGCATCAGGTAGCAAATGGTATGCGCCTGAGGAGAAAGATTACATAGACCAAGTGAAAGCATATGGAAGTGAAGATACTGCCTATGGTGCGCCGGTGTCTATATTAAAACAGATGAAAGAGCATATGAAGATATTCACAGACGTCAAATGGGTAACTGTAGAAGGTGACGGGACCTCCGGTGCAGGCGACTTTATTGTAGCAATGGGAGACGCTATGAACGCTCGGGAAATGGCTGAAATCGGAGGAACGAATACGTTTATATTTTCAGCAGGATACAATTGTACTTTTCAGTTTAGATCACTCAAGGGGAGAACTTTTACATTTGGAGGCGGTCATACCCATCATTTTTCACCCATAAGAGATCTCTACCACGATAAACATTCCGTAGTAGCGGAGCGTGATTACCTAGTTGTCGAAGCGTCGGCTAGTTATCACTATAAATGTAAAAATAACTACGCAGGCGACATAGTAGATAAATCAAATCCCCTAGCCGCGACATTTAAAAAGCGAGGCGATGAAAAAAGTGAGGTGCAATATCGCTACGAAGGTCCCATGTGGATGCGAGTTGCTAAGAAGGGCACAGAGGCTAAGCCGGCCGATTTTAAAAAACCATTAAGTGAATTCTCAATGGATGAGGAAGGACATTTGTCTCTATCTGGCTTTCAATTAACGATACAAGCAAGGGACAAAAATGGAGAAGTAAAGCCGGATCAGTTTTGTTTAAAAATGTCAGATCAGGCTATCGCTATCCAACACGAAAAAAAATTAACATTCAAAACGGAAGAGGTTGAATTTAAAACCAAAAAAATGTTACTTAAAGTGGATGAGTCTGTGAAAATTAATGCAAAAGAATTCAGAGTGGAAGTAGATAAATATGATCTTAATATCAGTAAAATTTCAATCCAGTAATTTTTTGAGATATAGATGTAAAAATGTAATTAGTAGGTAAATTAACTAAAAAATCACAGCAAACGGGACGGCTACAAATGACAGTGCATTTGATATTGAGGAATTTTCCGGCATATGGAATCCGGGATGTATAAGCAATTTACAGAAAATTCTATTGGGGATTATAGCCGTCGGGTCAGGCGTCAGCACCGTCAGGTGCGAGCCCCAGCCCAGCCCTCGCTTTCACGGGCCAAAGTATTGGCTGCTCACGAAATGTCAGGCTGGCTGTGCGAGTCCGTGCAAGGTACGGTGGTGGCCAGCACGGCTGACAGCCTTATTCTCCAACCAACCCCCGGCGACATAGTGCTATTAGCGTTTGACGGCGGTCAGCCCTGGTTGTTGGCGGTGCTGCAGCGTGAGCAGCCGCAGGCGCCCGCGGTGCTGAGCGTGCCCACTGCCGCCACCTTGGTGCTAAGTAGTCCAGCGCTAGCCTTACAGGCGCAGCAGCTCACCTTAGCGGCAGAAGACACCCGCGCCAGCTTAGGCGCGGTCAGCTTAGCGACCCGCTGCGTGTCGGTGGTGAGCCAGCGCATTCACCTTTGGGCGCAGCTGATTCAAACCCAGGCCCAAACCTTGGTCACACGGGCTAGTCGGCGCGTTACACATGTACAAGGGTCTGATGTATTACAGGCTCAAGAGCTGGTAATGTCGGGTAAGAGGCTAGCGCGTTTAGACGGTGCACAGGTACAAATAGAGGCCGAAAAACATATGCTGCTCGATGCCAAGCGCATTGTAGTGGGCTAAATAATTACGCGCACAGCGCCGACTAAAAGACGAACGACAATAGAGAATAACAACTGAAGAAATCAACAGAAGAAAATAACAGAGTAATGATGCAAGTAAACCTAACCACGCTTATTCAAGACTGTACTGACGATGCCCTGCTGAGCCATGTTGTGCACCATTTTTTGCATGATGGTCGTGCGCAAGAGGCGCGAGCGCTGCTCGCTAGCTGGCAGCAGCGCAGTCCGAACTCCGCATGGGCTTCTGCGATGGCAGCGTTGTGTACGGTGCGGCTAGGTCAGGGGTCTTGGCAAAATGATGCTGACGCTGCAGGTCCACGCCAACAAGCCGAGGCAGCATTGGCGTTTGACCCGCGCTGTGCCCCGGCTCACTTGGTGTTGGCGCACATTGCTCTGCAAAGTCAGCGGTTTGAGGATGCCTTAGCCAGCGCCGAGCGTGCCGCTAATCTCATGCCCCACGACCCAGCGACTGCGGTGCTGTTGGCCCTGATACATCTGGAGTTACGCCAGATCGAGCAAGCAGAGAGTGTGTTGCGTCGCCAGCGCCAGCCCAGTGGCATGCCGCAAATAGCCGGCTTGGCGCTGTCAGAGCTTTTAATTAATCACGGTGGGCCAGAGCAGTATGTCGAAGCTGCACGCTTGGCTCAAGAGGTCTGTGCCAGCGAACCGCACCGTGCTAATGCTTGGGCTTTGTGGGGTTGCGCGCACGCTCGCTTGGCACAATGGGAGCCGGCGCGGCGTTACTTAGAGCGTGCCTTATTGCTAGAGCCCGACCATAACGCCGTGCTGCTGCAATTGATACAGGTGTTGCTGCAGGACACACGCAGCGGCCAGGTTGAGCAGGCTATTACGCATGCCAAGCGGTTGGCTACGCTCTCCCCTCAGACGTGGAAAGCGTGGGACTGTTGGGCTCAGGGCCTAAACCGGCAAGGACAATTTGAGACTGCGTTGCGAGTGCTTGGGGATGCGGTGGAGCGCCATCCTGATCAGCCTAATCTGTGGCTGAGTTTGGCCCGCGTGAGCACGTGGCTAGACCAGCCCTTAAAGGCGCAGAACGCCTTGGACAAGGCCGCAGCCCTAAAAACCACGCAAGACGCAGACCTATTGATCGCACAAACCGATTTACTACTTCGCCAAGAGTTACCAGACCAAGCTTGGCAGGCGCTAGAGCTTGCAGAGGGCATACTTCCGCAAGACCCAATAGACCAACCAAAGCGTTTACGCGTACCGCTGCATGATGCGGTGCGACCTGGTCAGGTCTTGTGCCTGTATGCTACTGATTTGGCGCAGAGCCTGTTGTTGCTGCGTTATGTGCCTTTGCTCGAAAGTTTTGGCATTCAGGTCAAGCTGGGTTTGCCCCACGAGTTTGCTGCGCTGTTACAGGGCATGCCTGCTGTGGTCGCGGTGGATCAGGTGCAGCAACTACGAGGACATTGGTTTGAGCCCCTGTGGCGCTTGCCCGGTTTGCTGGGGGTGACTGCTGATGCTGCGCCTAGCACGCCGTATTTGGAGGTGCCACAGTACGCTGTAGAGCGGGTGACAGCGCATAGTCTCGACAGCCATCGCAAAGCCAGCAGTTCGTGCGTCTTGTTGGACTTGGGGTTGGATCCGGACCCAGTTCTGTGCCACGCTTTGGGACCCTGGCTGGAACAGCAGCAAGCTTGGGTAGTGTGCGCACAAGAGCGGCCCGTCAGTTGGGCTAACCTGACATTGAACTGGACGATGGTGGCAGCAGACGATGTGGTGAATTTGGCTGCTTGGGCCCTTCGTGCAGATCACGTGATCTGCTGCGATGTGCCGCTGGCACATGTGGTTGCTGCTTTGGATGTGTCGGTCCAGGTTTTATTGTCCCCGATACACGATGGTATTTGGGGCGGAACGCCCGATCGTACGTCTTGGTATCCCAGTGCGCGGCTATGGCGGCTTTCAGTGTACAAGTCATGGGGCGCGCTGTTGCAGGCATTGGCTGGCACGCTGTGCAAAGCAGACACAGCGCAGGGTGCAAATCAACCCGGTGCAGAAACTCAAACAGCAGCCAAACCAAACAGTGTAGAGGCCCACACGTGAGTGCCGAGCAAATTAGCAACTACTGGGCGCCTTCGTCGCGCCTCCAATCAGCAGCACAATGTGAGCTTTCGCACTTAGTGCGGGAGCAATTGCCGTTGCGCAATGACCCACTATGGCTGATGGGGGAACGGTGCTGGGAGCCTGCACGCAGAGGTGTTTTGGTGCTGACAAAGTTAGCATGGAACCATCAAGAAAAGCTGCGCGTAAGGCAGCGCCAAATGTCGCTATGGGCATTGCGCGGACAGGCGCAAGGTGCACAGCAGCAAACTATCCGTTTTTCTGGCAAGTGCTTGCGTGATGAGCGTAGCGGTGCTGTTTTTGAGTTAACTCTGGAGACCTTTTAAAAAGGCTCGATTTTTCAATAAAATACTAATGTGTATTTTTTTAACTGCTCTCAGGGGCAGCCTAATCGTGCTAGGCCTTACATTTGTCAATTGCGTCGCTTTGGCCGATGCAGTCATGATTGAATCGGGGCCAATGGCTGAGGACACTCAGACCCAGCTTACAGGGGGCGACGATGTAGAACCCCCAGGGGTGTATTTTCCATCTAAGCTGATGTTGCAATTTGCGCCGGAGCCCTTGCACTTCAGATCTGCCACCAGCATTGAACAGAACTCTTTACGAGGCGGTCGCTTCCCCAATGTTCAAGCCAAGGAGTTCGGTTCGAGGGTGTCGTTGGAGTGTGGGAATACGGTCGCAAAAGCACGATATGCGTGTCAGAGTATCACCCCGCAGGCGGCCATAGCGTTTATGCAGGCGCCTGACTTGCCCCGCTTTGTTAAGGTTACTTCAGACTTAGCATCATCCTTACCATTTTATGAATGGTCTGCATTGCCAATGACACCAGAATCAACGGCCACAGGCACGACTAGAGCTCCTCTATGGGCTAAATCGCCAATTGTTGATACGGATGGTCTGCTAGCGCTGGCCACACGGTGTGCAGCGCACATAGCGCCATCGTTGATTGTTGCACTTATAAAACAGGAGTCAGGTTTTCAGCCGTGGGCTATCGGGCCTGATTCCGGCATGCAACCACTTGCACGGCAGCCGCAGTCTCTGAAAGAAGCAGTAGAAATGGCGCAGAAAATGCACTCCCAAGGCCTGCGATTCTCCGTCGGTTTAGCGCAAATCCATTCTTCAAATGTTGAACGCATGAGTTTGAGTTGGGAGCAGGCATTTGACCCCTGCACCAACTTGCAAGCGGGCCAGCGCGTGTTATTAAAGTTTTGGTATCAGGCGCTTGAGCAAAAGTTCTCTGGCACTGAAGCCGTGCGCGCAGCCCTGCGGGGCTACAACAGTGGCAATGTGCTGCGCAGTGTTAGTGAGCCTTATGCAGAAGCAATATTAAAAAGAGTGCAAGCGTTCAGGGCATCGCCTCGTCAGGCGACACCAACGTTGGAGGGGGAACCTCAGTTAAGCCCACAGTGGCAGCGTCACTGGGAGTCGATGCGCTGATAAAGCGATGTAAAGAGGTGGCACCCTCGTTGATATCTTGACCGATATTGCATCTCTCAAGCGGTGTCTCCATCAATTACACCGCACACAGCAAATCGCGAGTAGATGTATTGATAATCAACAAGTTATCATCGCCGATTGTTTAGGCGGCTGCGGCAATCGTTAAGCCCACCACTTGGTTATTATGAATAGCGTCAGCCACAAACCCCGATGCTTTCACGTCCTCAATAAATGCACACAAGTATTGGGCGGCTTGGGTGCGACCCTTTGGCACACCAGCGGCTTGCTGAACGGCGGTGAAGCGTCCTTCAAGAATGCGCGAGCCTGGCAATTTGGCTTGGTCGGTGACCAAACGCGGGCGCAAACCGGCAAGCGCGTCGAAGCCGTCTTTGACAAAGCGGTCAAAAGCAGCGTCGGCACCAGCCACGTCCACCAAGGTCGCCTGCTGAATACTGCGCTCTAGATAGAGTGCGTAGGCGGCGCGCGCGGGCACCATAATCCGCACACCGGGACGGTCCACTGCGTTGACGTCGTTGAGCGTAGATGCGGCAGGCACCAAGTAGGTGGAGTCGATCTCAACATAAGCCGCGGTAAAGTCGATTTCGTTGGCGCGTTGTGGCTCGGCCCCCAGAAAACCCACGTCCCAGATATTTTTGTTTGCAGCATCAGCGAGCACACCCGGGTTTGGGTGCGGCACAAATTCAACCGGCAGACCTAAGCGGCGGGCGAGCTCAACACCCAGATCGTGTGCTACACCGGCTGGTTTACCGGTAGCGGCATCGGTGCGGGTGAGCAAAAAATTGCTCATGTTAAGGCCGACACGAAGAGTGCCAGTGGGTGCAAATTCGGCGCGTAATGCAGGGGTAACAGTAGACATGGTGGAGAATCCTGTAGCGAGAGTGATCAATGATTGATAAAAAACCGAAGACAAAACTAACGTGCAGCAAACATCGAATATTTATATTAAAAACGTCAAGAGGATACATATAGTCCAGCGCAGGGCTGGGTGATGACCGTCACCCCCACCTCGCGGGTGATCATCGACTGCAAAACAGCCCACAGTATAGGAGATTGTGCGACCGATTAAAAATGGCAGCGCCGTGATGCGATGACGGCTGCAGCCTAATCTGATAGGCTCGAGCGATTTATTGAGTTAAGGAACACAGGCTATGATCTTGAATCAACGGTATTTGCGAACGGGGTTGCTCGGGGTGCTGGGCGTTTTTCTGTTATGTGCCAATGGCTTAGTGGTGGCGGCTGAGAACTATCCGGTGCGCGCGATACGTTTAGTTGTGCCGTTTGCCCCCGGCGGATTTATAGATTTTACTGGCCGCCTGCTGGCCGGTCCCTTGGGGACTGCCTTGGGTCAGCAAGTGATTGTGGATAACCGTGCGGGTGCGGGTGGCGTTGTCGGCTCGGAAATTGTGGCACGTGCGCCTGCCGACGGCTACACCGTGGTGATCGGTAGTGCTGGCACGCATGGTGTGAACCAAAGCCTCTATCCCAAGCTGCCGTTTCATGTGTTACGCGATTTTGTGCCGGTGGCGCGTTTAGTGGATGCACCGAGCATCTTAGCTGTGCATCCGTCGCTACCGGTGCGGCAAGTCAAAGACTTACTTAATTTAGCGCGAACCAAACCTAACCAACTCACTTATGGTTCTGCTGGCGCTGGGACATCCACCCACTTAGCGGCGGTGTTGTTCGAGCATTTAGGGCATGTGAAGTTTGTGCATATCCCCTATAAAGGCGGCGGCCCATCGCTAGTGGCCTTGATTACCGGAGAAGTCACTGTGAGTTTTGGCACGGCCGCAGCAACGGTGCCGCACTTGAGTAGCGGTAAGTTGCGTGCGCTCGCAGTCACCTCGGGTCAACGCGCGACTGGCTTGCCAGATTTGCCCACCATTGCCGAGGGCGGACTTGCTGGTTATGAAATGCTGAACTGGTTGGGGATGTTTGTACCGGCCGGCACCCCGCCAGCTATTGTGCAAAAACTAGGCACCGAGGCGATTCGGGTTATTCGTCAACCCGAGATGTTACGGCGTTTGCAAGCCCAAGGTGCAGAACCTTCAACCCTTGCTGCCCCTGAATTTGCAGCGTTCGTCAAAAAAGAAGTCGCAAAATGGGCAGAAGTGGTCACCGCAACAGGAATGACGGCGAATTAAATATATAAGGGGGCGTGCACAGAATCAATGTAAGGCTAGGATCGACATCAAATCGAATTTGACTCCTCAGAAGATCATGCGATCCAGCCATAAGAAAACCTACAGACTTTGCCGATGAAGCATACAATAAAGGGTTAGTTAAATTTCCAGAAAATATTAATTTGCTGGTTCATTACGCCAATTTATTGATGACGCTAAATCGTAAAGAACAAGCATTAAATTACCGTACTAAAGCCTTTAAGATTGCCCCTCAAAATACAGAGGTCTGGACTAGCATGCTGAGTGTAAGTGAATTCAAAAATGAACCAATAGCAAAAGAGGTTCAAAAAATGGCCATAGATAAAATAAAACAGCATCCAACTGACCCGTTAATGCTCACACTTAAATTCCTCACAAAGGAGTGATCCAAAGTGTTGATCAGGAAATATATTTTATTAAGTGTAATGGTAATTAGTTTTCCAGTATGTTCTCAAGATATTGAGCATTCAAAAAAACTAGCGCAAGAGGTGCCGATTGCAGATGTACACCGGCATGTACAAAGATGGGTTTCTCCTGAGCTGTTAAAAAAGCAAATGGAGAAGAGCAACGTAAAGTGGTCAGGCGCGGTGGGTGCACCTTTTGGCCCCTATGACACCATGTCTTATTCAGGCCTGCTGAAAAATCAATATATTCCAACCATAGGTCAGGTTGAATTGGGTAGCATATTTGATCAGTATGGCGCTGCAGGCCTGACAGACATGAATGTCAAAACATACAAGGAATTGTTAGCCAATGCCGAACACTTATTTGCGAATGGTAACGTTAAAGGTTTTGGTGAGTTAATACTGAATAATAAGATTTCAAACCCCAATGTGTCTTTCAGAAGAAAAGTGAAGATTAATTCGGCGCCAATAGAAGCAATGTTCACTATTGCTGATCAGCACAAGGGCTTTGTCCAAATACATTCCGAAGACGATCCAGATTCTGTGGATGAATTAAAATCACTATCTACAAAATTTAAAAATACTTCTATCATTCTGTCGCACTGTATGTTTTCAAGCGATGTTAATCGCATTAAAAACTTGCTAGAGAGTTATTCCAACATGTTTTGCGAAATGTCTGCTAGATCTAGATCCCATTTCATGAACCCAGATTCAGAACGCGCAAAGCTGTGGGTGGTGTACGGCGAAAACTTTGTTAAAGAGGAATGGGTGCAGTTAATTGAAGAGTTCCCCACGCGATTTATGGTAGGTACAGACACATACAACCCCAAGATTGATTTTGAAAAAAATATCAAAGAAATCCGAGAAGGTTTGTTGAGCGCACTACAGCCAGCAACGATTGAACTCGTTGCTTACAAGAATGCTGTGCGGGTGATGAGACTAGAGTAAGGGCTGAATGCCGGAAATTAATGGGCTAGGTAATTATGATGTTAGAGCGGGCTTTCTGTAATGGTAGGGCAGCGTCGCTTAAGGCGACCGACATGCGTGGAAGGCGGTAGCTTGATTTTGTAAACGACGGCACCTAAAGCGGTGCAGTATTCAGCTGAATGAAGCGTAGTGAACTACGTGCTTACGTTTGAGAAGGTGCTTGCTGTAGAGATCTGTTTGTAGAGTAAATGTTAAAATTTTTCAGAATGAAATTAAATATGAAGAACTATTACCGGTGGATCGCCTGCTTATTATGGCTATGTAGCCATGTCAGTTTTGCGCAGCAATTTTCTCTAATCAGCTCGGAGGTGATTCAGCTCAAGGCAATGGGCTATGATATTGATGATTTTGAAAAAAATGCATCAATCATTGTTGGCAGAAATGGATCCAACAAAATTGTGTTACAAAAAAATTCGGGGCGCTTAGCGATTAGTCGGTTTTTTAACAAAAAAAACCTAATGAGCGAAAAAGACGAATACGAACTATTAAAAATTATCAATCAAATCAATAATGACACATCAATCCAGGTGTCCTTGAGTAAAGAATATCTCACTTGCGCGATGTATATCTATAGCCCGCACGATATTAAGACCTTTGCGAGTGTAGTGCGTGAAATAGAAAGGGCAGATAGAATCTTTGATGCCTATCCGGTGTTATTAAAATTATTAAAAGAATAAAAAATAATGTTCAATCAAACATCTGCGAGCTAGCCCAGACCTGTTGCCTGTATTGCGTCAAGGGTTAATAATGGCAGCGGGATGAACAATCCGATGCGCCATGCACCAATGTACTAATGGATCAACGCATCAATGTACCAATTCAATAATTCAACAATCCAGCAATTCAGCAATCCAACAATCCAGCAATCCAGCAATCCATCAACACAATAGGTAAATATACATGAACACATTAGATGCAATACGTCAGCGCAGAGCAGTGAAACATTTCGACCCTAATCATCAGCTGACTACAACTGAAATGGAGCTGTTGCTAGATCTGGCAATGCAGGCTCCCTCATCATTCAATATCCAGCACTGGCGTTTAGTAAATGTCACAGATAAAGCGCTCAGAGCCCAGTTGCGTGAAGCGGCTTTCAATCAGGCACAGGTCACCGAGGCATCGGTGTTATTTGTGTTGGCGGTAGATATTAAAGCATGGGAGAAAGACCCCGCCCGATATTGGACGAACGCACCGAAAGAAGCCCAAGATATTGTAGTGCCATGGATTCATCCGTTTTACTCGGGTAAAGAGCAGCTACAAAGAGATGAAGCCATGCGCTCTGCAGGCATTATGCTGCAAACATTAATGCTCTCGGCAAAAGCGATGGGCTATGACTCATGCCCGATGGTTGGGTTTGATTTTGAGAAAGTGGCCCAATTGGTGCGCCTGCCAACAGACTATGCTATTGGTGCAATGATTGTAATTGGTAAAGGCATTAAACCAGCCTGGCCCAAATCTGGATTTATTACACAATCAGAGATGATGATTGAAAATCATTTTTAATAGAGTGCTTAATAAAGTAGTTAATATAGATAGTTGATTTTTTTAATTTTTAATTTTTTGATCTTTCATGTTGAATTATTGATCGTTAATAGCGTATGGGATTAAGGGCGTGAAAACGCCCCCCCATCAAACGAAGCAGTGCATTGATCATTGCTGATCGGGTCAGTCAATCACCGCAGTCATCAGGTTTTTTTTAAGTAAAACCCCAATGCATTACTGAATACGTAGTGGCGCATTAATAAAACCTAGAATATTACGTCACCATCTAAGTATTAGTATTAGATAAATACTAAAATTTTATTCAGAATAATTATAAAAATGATTTAATGATTTCAGAGATACTGAAATTATAAAAAGTATTTCAAGGGCTAACGATAAGTTATTGATTTGTAGTTTGGAAATCAATAATAATTATCTGTTAAGTTTATTAAATGCATGGCGGAAATGCTATTTAATTTGAAGCCATTATTTTAATTTTTTTAATACACAATATTTTTCGAAGATGACCGCCTAGATAATAAATTTAAATATTAAACGAGTTCCCAATTGTAAAGTAGTGCTTAATACCGCTTCTAAAAATTATTTATTGTCGAGGACTTATGCAAACTTTTGATCTTTATAGATATCAACTATTACCCAACTCTCAATCACAATATTCCCTATTCGATAAGAAATTAACGGCTGATGAAATCAGGCAAAATAAGAATATTTTCTTTAATGACGCACTTAAAAATATCCCGCAATTTCATACTGTAAAATCTCAAGTAAAACATAAGTCTGTTTTTCATCAGGACAATTGGTTTGTTTTAAAAATAGGATCTCATAAATCAATAAATAGAGATACGGAGGAGTTCAGCATCGAAAAAATTGAAACTTGGCCGAATGTAACCGTCATTGTTAATAACAACTCAGAAAAACAAATTATTGCGATATCTAGAAACAAGAAAGCTTTTCCTAAAACAAGATCTGTAGTGAATTTGTTGGGTGCCGCATTAAATCATTCTTTGAATGCGCAGGGGTTATCGATTGAGATAAGTGAGATTTTCGAAAAAAACAATTTCTGGCAATTGATTCAAAAGTATGAAAAACGTATCACAAAAATTAGATTTGAAATGATTGCGCCAAATATGGCAAACATCTCCAAAGTTCTAACGCTTGATCTTAAACAATTAAATAGAGATTCAAATTGCCACAAAGCAAATATCGAGATAGAAGCCCCGAATAATGCCAGTTTAGAAGTTAATGAAAGTAATCCTTTAATTAATAGTTGCGTTGCCTATGCAGCTGAGGGTGGAGGTGAAGTATCCCTAAAAATAATTGGATTAAAAAAACAAATAAAGACATCTGAATCAATCAGAACTGTAGAGATTGGGGAGGCGCATATGACAAATCCGACACCAAATTTATTAAAGTCGTTATTGGATTTTTAGATGAATATGAGAAATTACTTGTGTTATCTATTTTTATCCGTTGCATCTTTTTTAATTACCAATTGGGCTTCATCGAAAATTGTAGATGAATATTTGGCAAATAATCTTGTTACAATTGTCATTGCCTTATTAGCAATAAATGTCCAAATAATTGCGGTTATGGCAGCAAAACTAAAAGAAATTACAAAGGATGGGACATTTAAATCGACGGTCAAAGAAATAAGAGTATCAATTCGTGAGCAATTTCTTTTGGTGATAGCATCATTATTTATTTGCGGTGCTCATAGCATAGGTTCTTTTGAATATAAGGCCATAATTATTGGTATCTGTTCATTCTTTGTTATTTATGCCTCATTATTTATCTTTATTGATACATTTAATGCGCTAATTACTGCTCTTTTTTCTGAATAATGAAATTCATTTAATTTTTTGTTGTGTCGTAAATAACTTTCTTTTTTTTTGATTATTAAAGCCATGAGATGGAGATTCATCTTTACCTATTTGATGGCGCTTGTAACCATGCTTATGAAGAAGCTAGTTTTTTATTTTAGATTGTCTTGCTTTTTTACAATTACCCTCAAAGCTGTCGTGCAAAGTAAAAGCCCCTATTGCGAGAATTCTTAGAAGTTTTTTCAAAGATAAATAATAATATTAGTCACTGAGGTATGGCGACTGCGTTGCTCTGAACGATTAATATCCAGTCTAGTTTAATTTCCCACCCAAACTCCCCATCACCAACCCCCACTCAGCACTCGGTTTTGTAACCAGTGTGCCTGCGGCGTGTAGTGCTGCCCAGGTGGTAGATAAGATATTCAACAATACGGGTTTGCCGTGTGTGGCTTCGAGTTCGGGTGCGGCGTTGATGGCAAACCACAGGCCACCGGGCAGTGACGGCTATTGGTGGGTATCGCTGTTTTGATGTGCTCGTAGGGGTTAATTGTCAAACAGGTGAATATGGTTTAAAGTGTGTACACAAAGATTCACAACCAAACCCACAATCACTAAGGTATTCACATGGAAGCGATAAAGGTAGGGATACGCGAGTTCCGTTCCGACTTGGCTGAGTACATAGCCTCAAGCACACCGGTGGCTGTGACGCGGCATGGTCAGACCGTTGGTTACTTTATTCCTACTCAAGGACAGGTTGAGGCGGATATTGCGGCCTTGAAAAAAGCGAGCAAGACCTTGGATCAGTTGCTAGAGGCACAAGGCGTAGATCTTGAGTCGGTGGTTGTAGACTTCAAAGTGGCTCGCGGAAAAGTAAAAGCACCAGCGAACAAGTTAAAGTCCTAACCCATATGCGTGGCAAGGCTATCGTTCTCGATGCGAATATTCTGATTCGTGCGGTGCTGGGAAAACGCGTGCGAGAACTAGTTTTTCAAAACGTAACGGCAGTCAAATTTTTCTCCCCGGATGTTGCTTATGCGGATGCGCGAAAGTATCTGCCTCACTTATTAAAAAAGCGTGGAGTGGATGCCCACGTAGCAATGCAAGTGCTGGACCAGCTTGAAAGTGTTGTTCAGTCCATTGATGTGGAATTCTATGAAGGCATGCAACAGCAGGCATTACAACGTATCGCAGTGCGTGACGCTGACGACTGGCCTGTATTGGCTTGCGCAATGACCTTGGGTTGTCCCGTTTGGACTGAAGATGCAGACTTCTTTGGTACTGGTGTGGCTACTTGGACATCTGATCGTATTGCATTGTATTTAGCATCAGGCTGACTGAAATGAAAACTATACTGGTTGACGGCGTTGAAGTGCGACGTGGTTCCGGCAATGTGTTTGCTGACCTTGGCTTAGCGCATGCCGAAAAGCTTAAAATCAAAGCTGGCTTGGTCATTCAAATGAGGCAAGCCATGCGAAGGTTAGGCTTGACCCAGCAACTGGCCGCCAAAAGAATGGGCGTGGCGCAGCCTAAAGTCTCGGACATGTGCGTGGCGACTGTAGCAACCTGCCTGAGTGCAAGCTGATGGACTGCTTAACGCGACTAGGCTATGACATTGAAATCAAGATTCGTCCGGCAAAGGCTGAAGTCGGGCAACTGATGCTTGCTGGTGCCTGACGTAGATCGGTCGCTTTGCGCTTCATGTAAAAATGACTGAATGATCTTAATCATTCTTATCGAAAGTAACCCAAACTAACCCAAACTCCCCATCACCAACCCCCACTCAGCACTCGGTGTTGTAACCAGTGTGCCTGCGGCGTGTAGTGCCGCCCAGGTGGTAGACAAGATATTCAACAATACGGGTTTGCCGTGTGTGGCTTCGAGTTCGGGTACGGCGTTGATGGCAAACCACAGGCCACCGGGCAGTAGCAGGGCTTGGGCGGCGGGGGTTTCGCGTAGCACTTGGTGTCCTAGGTCTAGGGCGAGTTGATGGTCTGCTGCGGCACTTGAGATTTTATTTTGGTCTAGCGAGCGTGGTGCCGAACGGCAGGCTAGCACCGTAATGCCGGCACTGGCTAAATACGCAGTGAGTGCGTGGTTGACTGATTCGGGCCAGCGGGTGGCCAGCGCAATTTGGCTCACGCCTAGGTGTTGCAGGGTGGCGATATGTGCTTCTAAGTCGGTGTCGCAGGCAATGCCGGTGCGTTGCTGGGCGCGATCGAGCAGGGCCAACATTTTTGGGCGTCCTAGCACCGAGGCCACGGGTACACCGCTCAGGCTAATGCGATCTACTTTTTTGTGTGCGAGTAGGTCAAACGCTTGATCGAGCGCGCCGAGTTCTGCTTCAACGGCGGCGAGGCTGTATTCTTTTAAATTCAGGCCAGTGGTGAGCAGCATCATGCCATCGGGCGCGATGCGATAAAACTGATACGCATCCATGTCGGTGTAGCGATGGGGAATGATGTAGCCAAGGTGTAACCAGGGGGCAACGAAAGACATAGCAGGTGTCCTAGTGGGCGGTGTGAATGTGAAGTAATGCGCTTAAAAAGCAGATTTTAAAAATGTTAAAAAAATTTAATTCACGCATGTACGCATTAACGTATTAACTCAAAAATTCAATAACTCAACAATTCAGTAATTTAAAAGTTAAATAAGTTAAAATATTGAATAAATTAAAATATTGAATAAATTCAAATAGTTACATTTAAATATAGATTAACGTATAGATTCATTTTTAGGTGGTGTGCTCGGGGCTGTGAAGTGCTTGGCCACAGCCGCGCTGCGAGCGCGGGCGATGAGCACTGCGGCATCTTCGGCCAGTAGTAAGCGCTCTTGCACCAGGGCTTGTGCGGCGCGTTCAAACTGTTCGACATAGCCTTGGTGGTTGCCATAGCGTTCTTGCAACGAGGGGCGGGGGTCGCCGCGTGATTTGCGCTCGTCGGTCTGAGCGGCAAAGGGTAGGTAGCTGCCTTGGCGGTCGCACAGCTCGCCTTCAACAAAAGGGGCGCGATATAAGTTCCAGCCGGTGTAGGTGCCTAGCGGCACGGCAATCTCGGGCAGGCGAATTCCAGTGGTTTCGTTGCCATCGGCATCGGTCACCGGCACGCGGATGGCATAGGGTTGGCGCATATCCATTTGCGGGATGGTCCAGTCTTGTAACACGCCAATTTGGTTGGTTTTACGGGCAACTGCAATGCCGGGTATTGCGGGGAAGCGCCAAGCGTTAACGTCGACCAAGCTGCGCTCATCTAAGCGCGGGGTGCGGGTGGCAGGCGGGGTTACACCAGCGGTCCATTCGCTCAAGGCGATGAGTAGCGCGCGCAGTGCAGGTGTAGGGCTATGTGGATTGCTGGGGTTTGTGCACTGGCCACGGGTGGATTCTAGGCCGGCTTGACCGCCGTGTTGGGTGCCGGCAATAAAATAGACGCGGGCGTTGGCGGGCAGTGTGACGTCGCGCTCAGCCAGTGGGGTGGTGGTGAGTAGGGATGCGCCTTTTTGCCAATATTCGGTAGAGGTGTTCGATTCCATCCATAGTGGGTCGAAGCCATCGTTGCGCAACAGGCCATCGGTCTTGCCGGTGACAGGGTCTTGCATGCGCGTGGCCGAGAAGGGGAAGGCATTCTCAGGCATTAGGTGGTCTTCAAATTGAGTATTGGTGCGTGCGGGCTGACCAAAAGCGGTGTTGAGGAATACACCCCCAACCCCAGCAGTATGCGCGAGCAGGCCGTCGAATACTTTGCGTGCGTGTTCGTCTTGGTTAAACCCTTGGTGGACAAAGTCGCGCAGAAAGCGCCCGCTTTGCGAGATACCAAAGCCTAAGGTGGTGTGGATTTTAGGACCGGCAGGGTTGGGGTTGCCTGCGGTATCTGCCGCGCCCGAGCGCAGAAATGCAATCAGGTCGCGGGTTGCGGCAAAGCCAATGCCTAAGACACGGGGGTTTTTAGCAGGGTAATGGAATTCGTAGATCGAGCCCTGCTCAGGCCGGCGGCCTTGTGGCAGTAGCCGAATTTCTTGGGGGTTGACGTAGGCCCAGTCCTGGCTGGGGATGGTGAGGCGGGGGTCGGCTTCACGTCGGCGCACAGTCAGCGTGGCGAGTACGGGGTTGAGGTCAGCTGCTTCGTGTGAGAGCTTGAACGTATCGCTCTGTGGGCCTCGGGTGCCATTGACTAATTCGTCACGAATTCGCCGCACAATGGGTGCGCCTTGGTCGGTGGCAATTACGCGTTTCATGGCCATGCCGTTGCTGCCACGGGGGGCGTCGGGATCCCAGCCGCTCCACACCAGAGTGAAGCCGCGGCGAAGCAATACGCCATTGCCGGCATCGGCCAGGGTGCGTGGGTCGTTAGCCAGTGCGGCGTTGGCAGGTAGAGCATCCATTAAGCGCCAATGGATGTATTTGCGACCACGGTTGGTCACGTCATAAATCAGCTGACCATTACCGAGAGTAGGGTTCACTGGGCGGAGCATAAAAAAATCAATCTCGTATTCCACACGACCGTTGGCATTGCGCGGTGCATATTGCAAGTTGACGATCGCTTGATTGCGCGGGTGTTGGGGGTCGAGTTCGCCGCTGACTGTGCCGCGTACTCGTTCATAGGCGCCAGTGTTACCAAAGGCGGCGTGCTCAGCAAACGGCTCTATCGCAATAATGCGCACCGCAGTAACGCCGGCGTAGCTAATGGCAACGCTACTCAAAGCGAGCAGGCCAAGCAGTTTGGATAGATAGCGATGACTCAGAAAATTTACTTTATACATCAATGAGATACCTCAATGTGGAGCGCGCACGCGGTGTTGTTAAAGGTGATTGGAACGAGATTCAAAGCCACTTAAAAATATCCAAAAAAATATTCAAAAAAACATTCAAAAAAGTCCGCGTGTATTTAGCGAAATATATCCAAATATAACCAAACTCAACCCAACCCAACCCAACCCAACCCAACGGAGCGCAACGAAATTTAAAGAAGCGTAAAGAAACGTAAAGAAATTTTTGAAAAATCCAAAGAAAACTAAAGAAACATCGCAACCGCGCATTTAAATCGCGTGTTACCGCGCTACGTATTGTTAGAATTGCCGCACATTATGTCTTATTGTGGCGGGCGTTGCAGACGCGGTTTCCTGCGATTGGCTGTCACTTCGGCCGCAGTTGGGCTATCCTCGCGCTTTGGCCGCGTCAGGTCTTTTGACTTTTTCAGTGCCTTTTTTCAACGACTATTATTTTTTAGAAATCTAATTATGGCTCAGTACGTCTTTACAATGAATCGGGTGAGCAAGGTTGTGCCGCCTAAGCGTGTGATTTTGAAGGATATTTCTTTATCCTTTTTCCCAGGTGCAAAAATTGGTGTGCTCGGCTTAAATGGCTCGGGTAAATCGAGTTTATTAAAAATTATGGCGGGCGTAGATCAGGAGTTTGATGGCGAAGCTACCCCCATGCCCAATTTGAATATTGGTTTTCTGGAGCAAGAGCCTCAGCTCAATCCCGAGCAAACAGTGCGCGAGGCGGTTGAAGAAGGTTTGGGCGAGGTCTTTAATGCCCAGAAAAAACTCGATGAAATCTATGCCGCGTATGCTGAGCCAGATGCTGATTTTGATCAGTTAGCGGCCGACCAAGCGAAGTATGAGGCGCTGCTCTCTAATTCAGGCTCTGATACCGAGCATCAATTAGAGATTGCTGCCGATGCGCTACGCTTACCACCGTGGGATGCCAAAATTGACAAGCTATCGGGTGGTGAGAAACGTCGCGTGGCCTTGTGCCGTTTGTTGTTGTCTAAGCCTGATATGTTGTTGCTTGACGAGCCCACTAACCATCTCGATGCGGAGAGTGTTGATTGGTTAGAGCAATTCTTGCATCGTTTCCCAGGCACAGTGGTGGCAGTGACGCATGATCGGTATTTTTTAGACAATGCCGCCGAGTGGATTTTAGAGTTGGATCGCGGTATGGGTATTCCGTGGAAGGGCAACTATAGTTCGTGGCTAGAGCAGAAAGAGGATCGCCTCAGACAAGAAGAGGCCACCGAATCAGCACGTCAAAAAGCCTTGAAAAAAGAGCTCGATTGGGTGCGGCAAAATCCCAAGGGCCGTCAAGCTAAATCGAAGGCGCGGATTGCACGCTTTGAAGAACTAAGCTCGTTTGATTATCAAAAGCGTAGCGAGACGCAGGAGATTTTTATTCCCGTTGCTGATCGCTTAGGCGATAGCGTGATTGAGTTTAAAGGGGTGTCCAAAGGCTATGGCGATCGTTTATTGATTGACAATTTATCGTTTGCAATTCCGCCGGGTGCGATTGTCGGTATTATCGGCCCCAACGGTGCGGGTAAATCAACCATCTTCCGTATGATTTCGGGTAAAGAGCAAGTTGATTCTGGTGAGATTGTGATTGGCTCTACGGTTAAATTGGCGATGGTTGATCAGTCGCGTGATTCTCTACCAGATGATAAGTCTGCGTGGGAGGCCATCTCGGGCGGCTTAGATATTATTAATGTCGGTAAGTTTGAAATGCCCTCGCGTGCTTACTTGGGGCGCTTTAACTTTAAAGGCCAGGATCAGCAGAAAAAAGTGGGCACCTTGTCTGGTGGTGAGCGCGGCCGTTTGCATTTGGCGCAAACGTTGTTAACCGGTGCCAATGTCTTACTGCTCGATGAGCCGTCTAACGATATTGATGTGGAAACCTTGCGGGCGCTAGAGGATGCGTTACTAGAGTTTGCCGGTTGCGTGTTGGTGATCTCGCATGATCGATGGTTCTTAGATCGGATTGCCACGCACATTCTGGCGTTTGAGGGCGATTCGCAAGCGGTATTTTTCTCTGGTAATTATCAAGAGTATGAGGCTGACAAACGCAAGCGCTTGGGTGAAGAAGGTGCAAAGCCAAAACGTTTACGCTTTAAACCACTGAAACTGTAGAGCGTTATCGATAAAGGGTTAGCGATCAACTGGTCAAAACGCGCAGTCCGTTCGGACTGCGCGTTGACTCAGCAATGACTCAGCATTGATTCAGCCTTAAATCACTGCCGAATAAAAGCGAGCCGCATGAAAGCGCGTAGCAGGTCCGCAGGTAGCGCTGTGACCTAGCCGCGCCCAGCATAGGGCATGTCGGTTGCCATCACCATTAAGTGGTAGATGTTGACGTCTAGAGGTTGGTTGGCCATAAACAATACTGACTTCGCCACATCCGTAACATTGATCATCGGTTCGGCTTTGATGGAGCCGTCTGCTTGCTTTACGCCTTTGGCCATGCGTTCGGCCAGACCCGTCATCGCATTGCCCACATCGACTTGGCAGGCAGCAATATGATATTTGCGACCATCCAGTGACAGCGTTCGGGTGAGACCCGAGATTGCATGTTTAGTGGCGGTATAGGGGGCGGAGTCAGGACGTGGGGCGTGTGCCGAGATCGAACCATTATTGATAATGCGCCCGCCCATGGGCGTTTGCGATTTCATCATCCGAAACGCGGCTTGCGCACATAAAAAAGAGCCGTTTAAATTGGTGTTGACGACAGCTTGCCATTGCGCAAAGCCTAAGTCTTCGAAGGGCACGCCAGGCGCATTTTGACCAGCGTTATTAAATAACAGATTGAGGTGTCCGTAGCGTTGTGCCACTTGCGCAAACAAAGCGCTCACAGCCTCCGGATCTCCCACATCAGTGACTACTGCATGAGCGTGTTCACGATTCGCACCTGCTTCTGCCGCGGCGGCATCAAGTGCATCAGCGCGACGGCCAGCTAAAAATACGGCCCACCCATCGGCGAGTAAGGCGAGTGCTGTGGCTCTACCAATACCAGTACCGGCACCGGTGATGACGGCTGTTTTTTTTGCGCTTTGCATCAGTTCTCCTAGACAGAGGGTTGCTGTTGTGAGGGTGTGGGTTGTTGAGATTGTTCGGGTTGTTGAGTTTGCTGAGCGGGTTGAACGGGTTGAGCTTGATGACCTTGTTGATTTTGTTGTTTTTGTTGCTTTTGTTGATCTAGTGGAGTTAAGGGGTGTGTCATATCGGCGGCCATCGCGTATTGATTGCGACCTAAGAGTTTGGCTTGATACATCGCGGCATCGGCATGCTTGAGTAATAGGCTGGCGCTATCGGCGTGCTCGGGGTAACTGGCAATGCCGATACTACCGCTGACTTGGGTGGTGCCGGCTTGTAGTACTATGGGTTCGTTGATGATAGTGAGTAGCTTCTGCGCTAGCTTATTCATGCCATCTGGGAAGCGAGTATGTTCGAGCATGATAATAAACTCGTCACCACCAACGCGCGCCACTAAGTCGGATTCGCGCAAATTATTGCGGATGCGTTTGGCAACATGAACGAGCAACTCGTCACCTGCGGGATGTCCAAAGGTATCGTTGACTTGTTTGAACCCGTCAAGGTCGATGACGAGCAAGACGACACTAAATCCAGTGCGCCTAGCCCGTAGGATCGCTCGTGTCATATGCTCATTGAGATAGAGCCGGTTGGCTAACCCAGTCAGCGGGTCGTGGCGCACTAGGTGTTCTAACTCGCGCTCTTTGTTGCGCAGTTCTTGGTTAGCTTCTTCGAGACGTAGGGTGCGCTCGGTGACGCGTTGCTCTAGTTCTTGCTCGTTGCTACGCAGGGCTTCGACTACGCGCGCATTAGCGGTCAACGCAGCCTCAGTGGCTTGGTCTTTTTCTTGGCGCATGATGTTGATGCGGTCGGCTAGTGCAAAAGACAACAGTAGCAACTCGAGGGCAGAGCCAATTTGCATGGTGTTGAGCGTTAACCAGTTGGTGGGCAAGATGTTAAAGTTACGCATACAAAACACCACTACACCTAAGATAAACAATGACCATGCAATGAGAAAATAACGCGCACCTAAGTGGCCGCTTCGCATGCAATAGTAGCCCGCAGTGATTGCTACGATTGAACTCATGATGCCCATCGCCGACATTAACGCCGCCACATAAAAGTAGGGCATGATTAATGGCCCGATACTAGCAATAGCAAAGATACCAATCGTCGCTAAGAGCATACGGTCAATCGTGGGGGAGTAGAGGCGTGTTTGTAAAAATGTGCGGGTGAAGATGCAACTAAAAACACCCGTTAAGGCTAGGCAGGTGAGGACGGCGATATTGCCAAAGGCAGGGTATTCCGACCATAAAAACTGATTGGACAGACCATTCCACGCAGATTGGCCCAGCGCCATAGAGACCGTATATCCGACGTGCGCTAAAAAGCTGTATTCACGGGTGCTAAAAAATAGGAGCAAGTTATAGAGGCTTAAGGCAAGCAGCATGCCGTAGTAGATGCTGAGTTGACCGTAGGTGATTTGGTTGTGTTTAGAGAAGGCTTCAGATTGCCATAAATGAACCGGCAAGGTGATATTGCCGTCAGATTTGACACGGATATAAATTACCGGTTCGGTATTGGGTTCGAGTTGTATTGGAAATACAAAGAAGCGATGCGGGTAGTAGCGGGCAGAAAAGGGCAATAAGTCGCCACCAATAAAGTGGGTGTAACTACCATCAGCTTTGGGCACGTATAGCTCGATGCGGTCGATGGTGCTATAGGCGACTTCAAGTAGCCATTGATTGGGCGCCTTAGGGTCAATTTTTAAGGGAAGCTTAAACCACCACGCCGAGCGGGTGTAACCTAATCCGACATCGTCACTGTGATTTTGAATTGCAGTCTGCCAAGGTAGCGCAGCTGTGGGATTGAGTACATTAGCAAATTCAAGCCGTTGACTGGCGTCTTCGATCATTTGTAGGGCTTGACCTGCATTGTAATGGGCGGTGTGAGCGTCAATGACTAGGCGCTGGCTTTGTGCGATAGCGACAGGACTGGCAAAGCTGGTATGTAAAAATAAAAATAAAAATAAAAATAAAAATAAAGATAAAAATAACAATAAACACAAACGAAAACTAAGATTAAGACTAAGACTTGAATATAAACCGGGGCATAAGCGTAGCCGCAATAGACCTTGTTTCATCCATTGCCATGGTTTAAATCGATAGTCGTTATCGTGTTCAATAACCATGTTATTTTGACCATGAGTCGCGCAGTGTCACCGTCCGGTTGAATACCGGGGCTGCGGGTTTGGAGTCTTGAAGGTCAGCGACAAAATAGCCGTGACGTTCGAACTGCACACCAGTGCCAGGTGCGAGCGTCGTCAGGCTGGATTCAATTTGTGCTTGAATGATGGTGCGGGCATTGGGGTTGATGTCGAGCAAGAAATCACGATCTCCTGCGCCGGGGTGGTCGGTAGTAAATAAGCGGTCATAGAGCCGCACTTCAGCAGTAATAGCGTGCTGTGTGCTCAGCCAATGAATATTGCCTTTAACTTTAATGGGTTCGGCATCAACTGCACCAGATTTAGTGTTGGGCAAGTAATTGCAGTGCACGGTATGGATGCGACCTGTGGCATCTTTCTCGCAACCCGTGCATTCAACAACATAGCCGTAGCGTAGGCGCACGCGATTGCCGGGGAATAATCGGAAGTAGCCTTTGGCGGGGACTTCTTGGAAGTCTTCACGTTCAATCCACAGCGCTCGGGTAAGCGGCACTATACGGTTGCCGAGTTCGGGCTGTTGTGGGTGGTTGGGCGCCAAGCAGTCTTCTTGTTGGGATTCTGGATAGTTATCAATGACTAAGCGCAGTGGATCGAGCACGCCAATCCGCCGCTCGGCGTGGGTGTTGAGATGCTCACGCATGCAGTCTTCAAGAATGCTGTAGTCGATCCATGCATCCGCTTTGGCCACGCCAATGCGCTCGGCAAATAAGCGTAAGCCCGCGGCTGGATAGCCGCGCCGGCGTGCACCTGCAAGCGTGGGGAGTCGAGGATCGTCCCAGCCATCGACATGTCCTTCTTCGACCAGTTGGATGAGTTTGCGTTTGGACAGCACGACGTGGCTTAAGTTGAGGCGCGCAAATTCAATTTGTTGGGGAAGCGGTGCAGCGAGTAGTCCGCCAGTGGCTAAGTTGCTGAGTAACCAATCATAAAAGGGTCGTTGATCTGCAAACTCTAGGGTGCATATCGAGTGGGTAATCCGCTCTAGCGCATCTTCGATTGGATGGGCATAGGTATACATGGGGTAGATACACCAAGTGTCTCCCGTGCGGTGGTGGGTGGCGCGACGAATTCGGTAGAGGGTAGGGTCACGCAGATTGATATTGGGGGAGGCCATGTCAATTTTGGCGCGTAAGACCATAGCGCCATCGGCAAACTGTCCGGCCCGCATGGCCCGAAATTGCGCTAGAGATTCGCTGCTAGGTCGGTTGCGCCATGGGCTAGCGTGACCGGCTTGGGTGAGAGTGCCGCGATTCGCGCGCATTTCTTCGGCGCTTTGTTCATCGACATAGGCGAGATTAGCACTGATAAGGTATTCGGCAGCGCTATACATGAAGTCAAAATAGTCGCTGGCAAAGTAGAGGTGTTGATGCCAATCAAAACCTAACCACTGCACTACGTCCTCAATCGAGTCAACGTATTGTTGTTCTTCTTTTTCAGGGTTGGTGTCGTCAAAGCGCAGATGGCAAGCGCCGTTATAGTGTTGGGCAAGGCCAAAGTTGAGGCAAATAGATTTTGCATGCCCGAGATGCAAATAGCCATTGGGCTCGGGTGGGAAGCGGGTGCGAATCGCAGCCGGATCAGCACTGGCGTTGGCATGTAGCGCTGCCGCCCCAGGCTGCCCAGCCCAACCCCGGCCTTGAAACTTACCGGCAGCCAGATCGGCTTCGATGTGGCTGCGGATAAAGTTAGAGGTGGAGGCGGCTTGGGTATGGTCGGGCTTGGCTGAGTTGCTCATGCGGGTGGCAGTTTAGTTGATAAAACAGCATTTTAACGCGAGCCGGCACGCACTCGGGAGTGATTTAGGCGCTTGATCGCAGATATTGTGTGGGTAGTGCGCGTTCCACTGCTCGACCATCGCGACGGGTGAGTCGCCAGCCGCGTGCGCCGCGCCGCTGACTAATGACATGAGCTAATTCAGTGTCGATAAAATGCAATCCCACGCCGTCGTCAGCGGCGTAGCCATTGCCGACCTTGCCGCTAGCGATAAAACGTCGGTAGCTGGGGCGGCGTTCGGCTTCACTGTCGTAATGCGGGCAGTTGCTACCCGGTAAGAAACCAAGACCGCCAAGGGCGGTGAGCGAACCGGCGATAGAGTCGGTGATCCCTTGTTCAAACCAGCAGATCGCCCCTGCGCTCCAGCCGCCAAGCACAATGCCGGCGTCCCAGGCTTGGCGAAGGTATTGGTCAATGCCCCACTCACGCCATACCGCCAACAGGCTGCGGGTGTTACCTCCACCGACAAGAATGGCGTCTTGTTCGAGCACGAAGCTGGCGAGGTCGCGCGGAGTGCGGGCAAAAAGTGGCAAGTGTGTGGGCCGGCAGGTCAGGCCGCTGACGCCGGCGTAGAAGCGCAGACGCCCGGCATCAGCGTCACCGTGGGCGGCACCGATAAAGCACACGCGTGGATTGCGGCGACCCGTTTGTTTTAGAAAATAGCTAATTAATAAGGGATTATCTTGGTCTTGTGGGAATGCGCCACCACCGATTGCAATGATTTGTCTGGGTTTGGCCATGGTCGCTTAGCTATCGAGTCTAAAGCCGGTGGCTTTGATGAGTTTAGCCCAACGCTCTTTTTCAGCGGCTAGCCATTTGCCCATTTCGGTTGGCGTATTGCCATTGGGTTCAGCGCCCTGAGTGGATAATTTCTCTTTAATATCAGGTAGATGGAGAATTCTGGCGATTTCAGTTTGGAGTTTTGCCACAATCTCCGGTGGGGTTTTGGCGGGGGCTAAGACGCCTTGCCAGGAGCCAGTTACAAACCCTTCGAGGCCAGGGGTTTCGGCGACAACCGGAATATTCGGCAGGGTGGGGAAGCGTTTTTCACTGGAAACCGCTAGCAGTTTGAGGCGGCCACTGGTGATATGGGGGTAGGTTGCTAACATGCCGTTAAACAGCAGATCAGAGTCGCCGGTGGTGACGGTGAGTATGGATTGGGAACCACCTTTGGTGGGGATGTAGGTCCATTTAATGCCAGTGCGATATGCAAACATTAAGCCAGCCATATGGGGGGCGCCGCCCAAGCCGGTTGCGTAGTTCAGTTTACCCGGGCGAGATTTGGCAATGTTGATGAGTTCTTGGGTGGTTTTAGCCGGCACGCTGGGGTGGGTAGCCAGTAAGTGTGGGGAGTAGGACACAACGGTGACCGGCGCGAAGTCTTTCAAAATATCAAAGGGCAGTTTAGTAAATAGGCTTGGGCTGATCGCAAAGTTGCCTACATCCATGAGCATGATGGTGTAGCCATCGGGGGTGGCGCGAGTCATGGCTTCGGCGCCGATATTGCCATTGGCACCGGGCCGATTATCGGGCAGTACTTGCTGACCCCACGTTTCGGTGAGTTTGGCGCCAATCACGCGGGTGAGGATGTCAGAGGTGCCGCCCGCTGGAAACGGCACGATCACGCGAATGGGTTTGTTTGGGTAAGTTTGCGCCAAACTGTGGGTGTTTAAGCTCAACCCCAAAAGCGCGCATAGCACTATACCTATGGATGCTAGTGGTATTTGTTGTGATTGTTGCGGTTGTTGTAGTTGTTGTAGTTGTTGTAGTTGCATGGATGACCTCCTCAGGTTATAGGCGCTATCATAGCAATCTTCGCTGACATCACCAAAGTGATCGAGAGTCTTTTTATGATGAAGTCCACTGCGTTTCAAGTGTTACGACACCTTGCCGATGGCGCTGTCCATTCGGGCCAGGCCATTGCTGCCGATCTCGGGCTAACGCGCAGTGCAGTTTGGTATGCCATTCAAGACATTGAGGTCGCTGGTTTTGTGCTCACTAAAGTGCGGGGTCGGGGTTATGGTTTGAGCGAGCCCTTGTCGCTGTTGGATCAACCGCGGCTGCAGGGTTTTTTCGCTAACTCAGCGCTGGACTTGAGCGTGTGTGAGGTGGTGGGTTCGACCAATACGGAATTGTTGGCACGCGCAGCCGTAGGGGCGCCTTCGGGTTCGGTATTAGCGGCAGAATTGCAGACTGCAGGGCGAGGCCGCAGTGGGCGTGTGTGGCATAGTCGAGTGGGTGATGCGCTGACGTTTTCGGTGCTTTGGCGGTTTACCCAAGGTGCCCGCGAGTTGGCGGGCTTGAGTTTGGCGGTGGGTCTCGCGTTGGCGCGTGCCTTCACTCGAATGGGGGCACCCGTGCAACTAAAGTGGCCTAATGATGTGGTGGTGGGACCGGCCAAGCTTGCTGGGATTTTGATTGAGATGCAAGGCGATATGTTAGGGCCGAGTGCGGTAGTCATGGGTATTGGGATTAACGTGCGCGGTGCAAGTGCGGTGCAAGCCTTGGTGGACCAGCCAATTATAGATTTACAAACGCTGACCGGGCAGATCGTTGATCGCAATGATTTGCTGGTCGTGGTGTTGCAAGAATTGGAGACGGTATTAATGACTTTTAGTCAGATTGGTTTTAGCGGCTTGCAGCATGAATGGCAAGCGCGCCATGCGTATCAAGATCAAACGGTGGTGCTCACATTGCCCGATGGTCAGCGGCTGGAGGGCGTGGCGCGCGGTGTGGCTGAGGATGGTGTGTTGTTGTTAGAGACCGCCCAAGGTATTCGTCGTTTTCACAGCGCCGAAGTGAGTTTGAGAGGGTTGGTCTGATGCGTATTTTAGCCATTGATATGGGTAATACCCGATTAAAGTGGGCTTGTAGTCAGAGGGGTGATCAAAGCGGTGTTTGGTTGCAGCAAGGAGCTATTCCCATTCAGGAGTTAGCGGGCTTGACTGCGCAATGGCAAGGTTTGCCCTCGATTGATCAGGTGGTGGTTGCCAATGTAGCGGGTGGTGCGCGGCGCGCTGAGCTTGCCGGCTATTTAGCAAGTTTTGCCTGCACGCCATGGTGGGTGCAGAGTCAAAACATCCAATGTGGGGTGCGTAATGCGTATCTGGAGCCGAGTAGTTTAGGGGTCGATCGTTGGGCCGCATTGATTGGCGCGCGCCAGCTGTGTAGGCAGGCGTGTCTGGTGGTGAATGTAGGCACGACTATGACGGTTGATGCTTTATTGGCCAATGGCGATTTCATTGGCGGGTGTATCGTTCCGGGCCCGCGTTTGATGCGCGATGTATTGGACCGAGATACGGCGCAGTTGAGTGCACGTGACGGCACATGGCAGGCCTTCCCGACATCGACTGGGGATGCGATTTGGAGTGGTGTGGTGAATGCCTTAGTCGGTGCGGTACAGGTGATGGTGCAGCAGTTGCAGGGGCAATTGGTATCCACTGGGGCGAGCCCTGCAGTGCAGATTGTGTTGGCAGGAGGCGCTACGTCGTGGGTGCTAGGACCTCTGAAAACGTTGGCACCGGTAATCGTCTCAGAGCCGTTGGTGCTTTTAGGGTTGACCCAGATGGCTTTTGAAAAAACCAATTAATTCAAATAGTTATCTTATTTCTCGGGTTTTGCGTCTTGAGCCCTGACGCGTTCTAGCAGGCTGGTGGTCGAGCGTTGGTGGGCAAACGCAATTGATTCCACCCGGCCACCCCAAGCGGTGACGGCATCGGCACCCACTATGGCGGTAGGTGACCAATCGCCCCCTTTGACGAGGATATCGGGGCGCAGGCTGAGGATTAATTCTAATGGGGTATCAGCTTCAAACCATGTGACTAGATCGGCACAGCGCAGGGCGGCAATCACTGCCGTACGGTCGGCTAAGGGGTTGATCGGTCGGTCCGCTCCTTTGCCCAAGCGCCGCGTGGAAGCGTCGCTGTTGAGTGCAACCACCATGCTCGCCCCTAGGGCGCGTGCTTGGGCCAGATAAGTAACATGACCGCGATGCAGAATGTCAAACACGCCATTGGTAAAGACTAATGGTCGGGGTAGTTGTTGCACGCGCTCATGTGCAGCAAGAGGGTCGCAAATGTGTTCTTCAAAAGCAGGTGCGGGTTGGGTGCTGATTGCTGACATTGATAATCTCTATGTGGTTCGGTGTAGTGCTGCGCAAGAGATTATAGCGAGGTTTAACCCTAGCGCGCAGGCTTAGGCACTAGGGTATAGGTGTCGACTTTAGCGGGCTACCGTGGTGCCGATTTGTTTTCGATAGCGGTTTAAGTCACGTACGCTGTCAAAGGTTTCGCCAAACAGCGAGGACAGATTATGCAAGATAACGGTGACAACTTTAGATTCCCAGGCTTGATCGAAGCGAATTTGCTGATCAAGCCAATGCTCTAGCCAGTCGGGATTCGGTAGTTTGCTTTGGATGGTATCTTCTGGGTAGAGCGTTTTATTGACGTGTAGGTTAGTCGGGTGCAGTGGCTTACCACTGCGTCCAGAGCTAGCCATTAATACCCCAACCTTAGCAAAAGCGCTGCGCGCTTGGTCACCTAAGTTTAGGAGCGCCCGTTTCATGTATTGCAGGTAAGCGCCACCGTGCCGCGCTTCGTCTCGCGAGATCAGTTGGTAGATTTGGCGGATAACCGGCTCGGTATGCCACTCCATGGCACATCGATACCAGTGATTGAGACGAATCTCTCCACAAAAATGCATCATCAGGGTTTCGAGTGCGGGCGCGGGGTCGAAGCTAAAGCGTACGGCGTGTAATTCTGCGGGTGTCGGTGCTAGGTCTGGACGGAAACGCTGTAAGTATTCCATCAATACCAAGGCGTGCTTTTGCTCTTCGTAAAACCATACTGACATAAAGGCCGAGAAATCGCTGTCGTTGACATTGTCACGCAAGAACATTTCAGTCGCAGGTAGCGCCGCCCACTCAGTGATGGCATTCATCTTGATGGTTAATGCTTGCTCATCGGTGAGAAGCGCTGGGTTAAAGCTATCCCAAGGGATGTCATCTGCCGAGTTCCAGCGTATCCGTTCTAAGGATTTAAAAATCTCTGGATAGAGCATGGGTTGTTGGGCAGTGGCGGTGTTTGAAGTGGGCATGGTCTGATCCGATAAAGTATGGATTGTATTGAATTATATGAAGAGAATTGTGACAGGTATGTGATTTATTGAGCAATTAAGTGATTGGCTGAGCAGTTGGAGTGGACACGGCCAGGTGCCGATTATTCGGATGTTCGGTGCGCCAGCGTTGTAGTGCGTAGCGCATGTCTTCAAACGAGCGCAAAATCAATACACCGTGGGGTGTTTTTTGAATGCGATCTAGGCCGTGTCCACCAGCCCACAACTCAATGGTTGGGCTTAATGCTGCGCGCAGCGCAATCAGGCATGACACTGCAGTAGTGCTTGGAAATGCCTCGCTAAATGATAACGCGACAATATCAGCTTGGTAGGCCCGTACTGCCTCTACGACGTCATGAATAGGAGTTTCTGCACCCAGTGCAACGCAAGAGACGCCTTCAATCGCGAGCATGCCTTCGACCATTAGTAAACTGATGCGGTGTTTTTCACCAGGCAATGAAGAGAGCAAAATCCGTGGAGAATCATTGTGTAGGTGTTGATCTACAATGGCGTTGCGTAGAATATTTTGCACATGCTCGGTATAGATGTGTTCGTCAAAGACCGCAATGGTGCCCGCGAGCCAGGCGCGTCCAATCCAATCATTCAAGGCGCTGACGGTGTAGGTAATAAATTGCTGCAAGCCTTGCCGCATGAGGGCTTGTATGAGTTGTTGGCGCAACCCCAGCAGATCGTGATGCAATAGAGGTTCGATAATTTGGGCTAAATCAGCGGGTAAGGGTTCATTCTGATGTTTCTGTTGAACAATCTCTTGGAGCGCGTTAATACTTAAGTGAATAATATTGCCGGGACGATGACCACGTTCAATTAGCATGCGCAACAGGCGCAGTTTCGAAACGTCAGCCTGCGAGTAGACGCGCTCACCTTTGAGGTCACGTAACGGCTGAGGAAAATGGTACCTGCGCTCCCAAATACGCAGTGTGTCCTTAGAGAGCGCAGTGTCACGCTCTACTGCAGCAATGGTTAAAACCTCTGGGTTGGGTTGTGCGGTCAAAGTAATGAATACACTATGGGTGTAGTTTGTCCATGACAAGTAAGGCTAAATATGGATAATATGAATAACTATAGTCAATAATAGCGCAATTTTTATATCTTTGTACTAGGCATCGTGAGTAAAATCCTAGCCCAAAGTTGCGTCAACAACAGAATGAATACGCTTTCAGTGATATTGGAATACAGTGACTAAGCACAGAACACCCTTAGATGCGGCTAAAAGGTGAGTAATCGATGAATGTATTGGGTCAGCAAAAACGCATTGCTGTTGTGGGCTCTGGTATTGCGGGTTTGAGCGCAGCTACAAATCTTGCGCGTGATTATGCGGTAACCTTGTACGAGGCCAACGATTACTTGGGGGGGCATACCCACACGGTAGATGTGGTTTTGGAGGGTCAGTCGGCGCCTGTTGATACCGGATTTTTAGTCTTTAATGATCGAACTTATCCACACTTACTACAGCTTTTTCAAGAATTGGGCGTAGAGTCCTGCGCCAGTGAAATGAGCTTTGCAGTGAAAGTTGCTGCCGATGATTTGGAATGGGGCGGGCGTAACCTCGGCGCATTGTTTGCGCAACGCAAAAACTTATGGCGTCCTCGGTTCTGGGGAATGTTGTGGGATATCTGGCGTTTTAATCGAACCGCTAACCAGCAACAGTTGGCAGATAGCTGTGAGCTGACTCTTGGACAGTATTTAGATCAAGGGGCTTATGGTCAGGCCTTTAGGCATTGGTATTTGTTACCAATGGCTGGGGCGATATGGTCTTGCCCCAGTGTCAGCATGCTGGATTATCCAGCGCGCACCTTCATTGCATTTTGTCAAAACCATGGTTTACTACAAATCCAGGACAGGCCTCAATGGCGCACAGTCGTTGGCGGCGCTCGGACCTATGTAGAATTGTTGGCAGCGCAATTGACTGATATTCGATTGAATCAACCAGTCACAGGTATTGTGCGTCACGCTGATGGCGTAACTGTTTATGCTGGTGCAAATTGTGCAGGTGAAACATTCGATGCCCTGGTTTTAGCATGTCATAGTGATCAGGCATTGACACTGCTGGATGCCCCAGATCCGCAAGAACAAGCATTGTTGGGCGCAATTCGCTATCAAGCCAACCATGCGGTATTACACACAGATCGTCGATGTTTGCCGCAATCTCAGGCAGCATGGTCTGCATGGAATTATCATGCAGAGCACAGCAACGCAGAAACCGGTCTGGGACGACCGGTAGGGGTGACGTATTTAATTAACTTATTACAACCCCTGCCCTTTGCCCAGCCCGTGATGGTGACTTTGAATGCGCAGCAGATTGATCCCAAAAAAATTATTGCTGAGTTTCAATATGCCCATCCTGTATTCGATCTAGCAGCAATAGCTGCACAGAAAAAAATGATTAGCCTGCAGGGGCATCGTCATACTTGGTATTGTGGGGCATGGATGGGTTATGGTTTTCATGAGGATGGCTTGAAATCGGCATTGGCGATTGTGCCTGGCGTGCGTGAAGCCCTGAGCAGATTAGCATGAGCACAGGGCAGGCAATGACCGTATTCTTCCAAGATGCGCCTATGCTATTACGGGCTTGGGTGATACATCATCGCACAGCGCCGGTGCGGCATTATTTTAAATACGCTGTGTTTTATGTGCGCATACGCATCGATCAAAATACCGCTAAATGGCCACGCTTGATGTCGCGAAACCGATGGAATGTCTTGAGTATTTATGACGCAGACTATGGCCCAAGAGTGGGGGGTGAGTTGTTGCCGTGGATTCGTGGCATCCTCAGCAATCACGGCCTTGCGATAGCTGATGGGCCAGTATATTTGCAGACCTTGCCGCGTTTATTTGGTTATGTATTTAATCCGGTTAGTTTTTGGCTGTGTTATGACAAGCATCAGCAACTCAGAGCGGTATTGTGCGAAGTCAATAATACGTTTGGTGAGCATCATCACTATTTAATTGCACATCGAGATACCAGACCGATATTGCCGACAGATCGCATTAGCGCCGAAAAGATATTTTATGTATCGCCATTTTTGCCGGTTAAAGGGCAGTATCAATTTCGATTCTCTGAGCTACTGAATCACTCAAAGTTTCGCATTGACTATCAAAATGACGACGCAGTGCGCTTGCTGACCCAGCTGACAGGTGAGTTAGAGCGCATGACTAGTTGGAAAATTTTAAAAGCCTGTGTGCAAGCGCCTTGGATGACATTAACGATTTGGATGCGCATTCATTATCAGGCGTTATGGTTGTGGGTCAAACAAGTGCCACTCGTGACCAAGCCATCGCCCCCTAAACAAGAGGTTAGTCGATGAATACCAACATGATAGATTCGAATGCACTGGACAAGCAGCCGTACGCAGCACGATGGTTGTTAAGAGTGCTGAATAAAATTTCTTGCGGCCATCTAGAGTTGATTAGTCCTCAAGGTCAACGTTGGGAGTTTATCGGCAAGCAAGCAGGGCCGCGTGCAAGTTTGCAGCTATTAGATTGGGGCGTGTGCGCAAATTTGTTGCGTAAGGGCGATATTGGTATGGCTGAGGCTTATATCGCCGATCAGCTACGCACGGATGATTTATCTGCGCTGTTGCTACTTGCTGCGATGAACGCGGAGCAGATTGCACCAGCAATTCATGGCAGATGGTGGGCTGTGTTGATTTACAGATTGCGGCATTTGTTGCGGAGAAACTCACGCCATGGCAGTCGGAAAAATATACACGCACACTATGACTTAGGTAATACATTTTATCAACTGTGGTTAGATCCTTCGATGACCTATTCATCCGCTTGGTTTGGTGGTGATTATGCGCAGACTCTAGATAGGGCGCAGCAAGGTAAATACGAACGGATAATGCAGCAATTAGCACCCACACCCGGAGATCATATTTTAGAGATTGGTTGTGGCTGGGGTGGTTTTGCAGAATATGCTGCGAGACAAGGGATGCGAGTGACTGGAATAACCATTTCTCAGCAACAGCTGAACTATGCCCAGGATCGGATCAAGCATGCAGGACTGGATAGTTTGGTGACTTTGCAGTTAGTAGATTATAGGGATGTTGATCAACAATTCGATCATGTGGTGTCCATTGAAATGTTTGAAGCGGTTGGGGAGTCTTATTGGCCCAGTTATTTTGAGTTGATTAAGCGTAGCTTAAAACCTGGTGGGCGTGCGGTGATTCAAACGATTACTATTGCCGAAGAAAAGTTTGAGCGTTATCGATCGAGTACCGATTTTATACAGCAGTATATTTTCCCCGGTGGTATGTTGCCCGCGGTGAGTGTATTTAAAGCGATTGCGGCGGATGAGGGATTGGTGACTGCCAGCACCAATTTTTTTGGCGACGATTACGCGGAAACGCTGCAGCGTTGGCATGAGCAGTTCTTGCATGTAATACCGCAATTGAACGATTTTGATTTACGATTCATTCGAACCTGGCGATTTTATTTGGCCTACTGCGAGGCTGGTTTTCGCACACGTGCAACCAATGTGATGCACGCTGTGTTGTGCCATGCTTAGGCTGTTCAATATTGCGCTGCTAGTGAGTTTGGCTGCAGTAGCGGCACCTGCCTTGGCAGCAGCCCCGCTGCCGCCTGTAGTTTGTCAGCGACTCACAAATTGCCAACTGATTGGCAAAGGCATGCTGACTTGGTGGGGCTTACGGGTATATGAAGCCAGCTTGTGGGGCCCCAAAGAGTTGAGGCAACAGCCATCATCGTACGCGTTAGCAATTCGATACCTTAGGCATATCAAGGGTGAACAGCTAACCAACACCAGCATTGATCAAATGCAACGAATGGGTATGCGTGATGCAGCAACCTTAAGTCGATGGCGGGCGGCAATGCTAAAGCTGTTTCCCGACGTGGCGCCAGAGGACAGATTAATTGGTGTGCATCACCCGCAGCAAGGTGCAATATTTTATTTGGGTGATCGTTACTTAGGTGTCGTAGAGGATGTTGAATTTGCCCGCTACTTTTTCGCGATATGGTTAGGCGAGCGCGCCTACTCTTCTCAGTTACGTGATGAATTACTCAATACGCATGCAACCCATCCCTAAGAGCGAATTGTTTGGCTATGGCATGGCAGCGATTCCGCTCGCCGTTGCATTACCAGTGTATTTATATGTGCCCCAGCTGTATTTATCTATGGGCCTTGATCTGGCGATGATTGGTTTTATATTGTTAGTGGTGCGTATAGGTGATGGTGTGATTGATCCTATGTTGGGCGTGGCGACAGATCGTGTTGCGCAATGGCGTGGCAGCTATCGTGATATGTGGTTAGTGGCAATGCCGTTAGTGGCAGTTGGTGTGGTCATGATTTTTAATCCGCCAGATAGTGTGGTTTCGGTAAGCATGTATTTAAGTATAGCTTTAGTGCTGACTTATATTGGCCTAAGTGCTGCTACGATTACTTACTTTGCAATGGGTAGTATATGGTCTGAGGAGTTGCGATCACGCACTCAAATTACCGCAACCCGCGCAATGATGACATTGGTGGGCGTATTGTTGATGACCGCTTTGCCACAATGGTTAGTCAACCGTTATAGTTTGGTTCATGGTCTAAATATATTTGGTCTGTTGTATGTGCCAGTATTAGTGATTGCTATGACTATGGTTTATCGTTTTGGTCCGCGTCAGCCCCTATCTCGATTGATTACAGAAAAATTAGGCGCGGAAAAACCAGGCACGGAAAATTCACTGACAACAAATTCAGCGATAACAAATTCTACGTCAAGATTTGCAGCGTGGCGAATCTTGTGGCAACCATTAAGCCATCAACGTTTTCAGCGCTTGGCATTGGTGTATTTGATTAATGGTGTTGCGAGCGCAATTCCTGCTGCATTATTATTATTTTTTGTATCGGATGTGATTGGACGTGCAGACCTTACTGGACTATTTCTAGGTATTTATTTTGTGGCAGGTATTTGCGGTATGCCAATTTGGGTGAGGCTGTCGCAAGTTTTTGGTGCAGCACATGCTTGGTTAATTGGGATGGTGGTGTCAGTCGTATCGTTTATATGGGCTTATTTTGTTCAAGCGGGTGATGTGAATTTGTTTGCAGGGATTTGTTTGACCTCGGGTTTGGCACTAGGCGCTGATTTGGCGCTACCTCCTGTCTTATTGACTGGGTTGATCGATGATTTAGAACATAACACAAGGCCAGACGTCAGCGTAGAGGGTGTATATTTTGGCTGTTGGCATGCCATAGAGAAGTTAGCAATGGCACTCGCGCCTGGAATTGCGTTACCCATGTTGCAGTTGTTTGGTTATCAGTCAGGTATTATTGCCAGTGCTCATGTACTGTCATGGACTTACGCTGGCATCCCCTGCTTATTTAAATTATTAGCGATGATGTTGTTATGGTATCGGTATATTCATGTATATGAACAATATCAAATAAAATCCAGGAGATCTTCATGAGAGTGTTATTCAAGACAGCATGCATGCTTATGTATGCAAGCATTGGTTTGGTGTTGTTTGCTTGCGGCTCAGTTTCAATTGACCAATATAAAGCAGAAAAACCTGCCTTAGATCTACAACAATACTTTAATGGCACTGTAGAGGCTTGGGGAATGTTCCAGGATCGCAGTGGCCGGGTTGTTAAGCGGTTTAAGGTGCGTATTGATAGCCGTTGGGTTGGTGAGACGGGAACGCTTGATGAGCACTTTGAGTATGCCGATGGCACCCGCAGCCGCCGTGTTTGGACATTGACGCGTCAATCAGAAAATCGCTATATAGGGCGTGCCGCAGATGTCATTGGCGAGGCTGTTGGGCAGGTCCAAGGCAATGCGCTACGATGGCAGTATGTATTAAAACTCGATGTCGATGGCAAGACATATGAGGTTGATTTTGATGACTGGATGTATTTGTTAGATGACCAGGTGATGTTAAATCGATCAGTGATGAGTAAGTGGGGCGTATATCTGGGCGAAGTTACTCTGAGTTTTCATAAACGAAAATGAGCTTGAATGCACGACTGAGCGACTGGCGGGATAAGCGTATCTGGATTATCGGTGCGTCCAGTGGTATTGGTGCAGCGCTTGCACATGCCTTATTGGAATTGGGGGCAGATGTGATTGTTTCTGCTCGCAACCAAAATCAATTACACATTGAATTTGCAAGCTATGAAACGCACTGTTTAATTGCGCCACTAGATATTACGCAAGTCGCCACGGTCGACGAAGTATTTCAAAAAATTCTGGCGACATACAATGGTATTGATTTAGTGGTGATCTGCGCGGGGACGTATCAACCCATGCGCGCTTGGCAGATGGACGCTCAGGTTATGCAGGATACGGTAGCCACTAATTTAAGTGGAGTGCTCAATTGTTTGCCGCCAATTATAGAATTGTATTTGAAGCAAGGTGGCGGGGGTATTGCCTTGGTGTCTAGTGTTGCTGGTTACCGTGGTTTACCAGAGTCATTAGTCTATGGTGCGACTAAAGCGGCCCTGATTAATTTGTGTGAGACCTTGTACTTAGATTTGGCACCAAGCGGCATTGCCGTATATTTGATTAACCCTGGGTTTGTTAAAACACCGCTCACCGATAAAAATACATTTGCCATGCCTGCGCTCATTTCTGCTGCAGATGCCGCTACGGAGATTATTCAAGGCATAGAGCAGGGTCAATTTGAAATACATTTTCCAAAGCGTTTCACCTTATGGTTGAAATGGCTAAGACTATTGCCGTATCGTTGGTATTTTCCGCTAATCCGAAAAATGACAGGCTTATGAGTGATAGGGATCCCCGCGCTAGGGCGCAAGCATTGGTCAGTTTCTATGAGACCTTAAACGTAGATACGCTCCAAGACCTGCGAATTTTTTATACGCCAGACTGTTTCTTTAAAGACCCGTTCAATGAAGTTCGAGGTCTACAACAGATTGAGCGTATTTTCCAGCATATGTTTGCCAATCTGACGGCACCTCGATTTTGTGTGTTGGATTGCGTAGTTGATGAACAACGAATTGTACTCACTTGGGACTTTCATTTTTTTTTGCGATCCAGTCCTCACCGCGCACAGCGCATCCATGGCGCTAGCCTGCTGCGTCTAAATGCAGCAGGCTTAGTCCTTGAACATCGTGATTATTGGGATGCAGCAGGAGAGGTCTATGAGAAAGTTCCGCTACTTGGCGCAATACTCAAAAGATTGCGTAGGCGGCTTTCCGCGACATAAATGCGAGGCAATCCGCCTAAGAACTTAATCTAAATATTCAAATACTCGAATCACTTTGGACACGCCGCTTGTGGTGCTCGCAATTTGAGTGGCTTCATTAGCCTCTTTGCGGTTCACAATGCCCAGTAAATAGACGGTACTGTTTTCAGTGACGACTTTGACATGAAGTGGACTAAATATTTTATTGTCGACAAAGCGGCCTTTGACCTTAGATGAGATATACAAGTCATTAGAGCGTGACCTGACAGAAGAATTTTCGGCAATTTGTAAATCGTTGATCACGCCACGTACGTTTTCTGTTGCACGTGCAATGCGTTCAGCTTCAGCTTTATCGCTAACGGTGGGGACTTCACCAGTAAGTAGGATGCTACGGTTGTAACTGGTAATGCTGATGTGTGCATTTTTAATCCGATCACCAATTCGACCGCTGGCTTTGAGCTCTATACCTTGGTCCTCAGTGATAGTGCCAATGGTGCGGCGATCTTCAGTCACTGCAACGCCGGTAGCTACTGCGCCACCAATAAGGACAGCGGCACATCCACTGAGCCCAGGTAAAATAATAACTAAAGTAATCGCTATAATTTTTTTAAAGTTGTACATTTATTCGACCCCTAAAAGTAAACAATCAATGCCATCGCACAAGCAGTGAATGACTAGCAAATGAACTTCTTGAATGCGAGCGGTACTCGTTGCTGATACACAAATTTGAATGTCATCTTCGCGTAGTATCTCACTAATGTTGCCACCAGTGCGACCGGTGAGTGCTACGACTTTGACACCACATTCATGTGCAGCATCGATGGCTGCGATAACGTTGGCTGAGTTGCCGCTTGTGGAAATAGCCAGTAATACATCCCCACTTTGCCCTAAGGCGCGAACTTGTTTAGAAAATATTTGTGTGAAATCGTAATCGTTGGCAATCGAGGTGACTGTTGAGCTGTCGGTGGTTAACGCCATAGCGGCAAGGCCAGGCCGCTCTGCCTCAAATCGGTTGAGTAGCTCGGCCGAGAAGTGTTGTGCATCGGCGGCTGAGCCACCATTGCCACAAGACATGATTTTACAATTTTGTTGTAAGCAATTCACCATCATTTGAATGGCGGAAGCAATTGGTGTGGCGAGGGCGTCCATGCATTGTAGTTTGAGATGCGCGCTTTCAGAGAAGTTTTCGCTAATTCGGCTAATGAGATCCATATTTTTCTATTGTATCCTGATTAATGAAGATTGTAGTGTGTTCTTAATGTTGTTGTTAATCCGGTCTCTGATGCTGATTTTAATGCTGCTTCTAATGCTGCTTCTAATGCTATAGTCAATGAATTTAATCGCTATATTATGCCTCAATAATATGGCGTAGCCACTCGATTTGCGGTGGCTGACCTGTAATTAATACGGCATCAAAACGGCAAACAGGTAGTGATGGGAATTGCGTGAGGTAGATTTGTGCTGTTTTCCAAAGCTTGGCACTTTTGGCTTTAGTGATACTGGCGGCGGCACCGCCAAAAGCGTTGGTCGATCTACTTCGGACTTCTACAAACACTAAAGTAGATTTATCTTTAGCGATTAAGTCGATTTCACCAAATCGCGTATGATAATTACGAACAATAATTTCTAGGCCTTGGGTGATTAAATAATTTGCAGCTAATAACTCGGCTGCTGCACCTTTGTTATTCATGATGATACCGGTCTAAGGTCGGGCTAGTCAAAGTGGCTTGCGCCCCGTATAGTGAATCAGATTGGATGGTGATGACTGTTAAATCTGTAAATTTTAGTTGAATGGTAGAACATGAACCAAGAACATAAACCAAAGAATGCGCCTAGTCTAGTTAGTGATATGCCTGAGGGATTACTGCATAACCCTGAAGAGCAATATCTACATCCAGACCATGCCGTATTATATGTAGTGGCAACGCCTATAGGAAATTTAGGTGATATTACAATACGCGCACTGAAAATTCTCAGTAATGTTGATTTAATTGCGGCTGAAGACACCCGAGTGTCTAAGCGGTTGTTGCAACGCTATCGGATGACCACACCATTGATGGCTGTGCATCAGCATAATGAGCGGCATGCGGCACAGCGTATCGTGGAGATGTTGGGCGATGGTAAGCGCATTGCGTTAGTGAGTGACGCAGGTAGTCCAGGCATTGCTGATCCAGGCGCCCAGGTGGTGCAGATCGTACGCGCTGCTGGGCATGCCATCGTTCCCATACCTGGAGCGAGCGCGCTTGCAACGGCGATCTCAGTCAGTGGCTTGTCTGAGAGTGGTTTTCTGTTTCACGGGTTCTTGCCTGCGCGTAGCGCTGAGCGTCAGCGTGCGCTGAAACAATTGGTGTTGCAAACCATCCCGACTGTATTTTACGAAGCACCCCATCGTATTCAAGAGTGTATGCATGATTTGGTAGCGGTTTTTGGGGGCGACCGGACGATTATGATTGCACGTGAATTGACTAAAGTGCATGAAACTCTGAAGTGCTGTACGTTGTCACAGGCGATAGATTGGCTGGAAGCAGATGAAAATCAGCTGCGTGGAGAGTTTGTGCTGGTCCTTGCAGGCAATGCTGTAGAGACGGTATTGGATAGCTCAGAAATGGATTCTGTCCTAGTCCCATTGCTCAGCGAATTGCCACTAAAGCAGGCGGTAGCACTTGCAGTAAAAATTACTGGTTCGCCGCGCAATGCGTTGTATCAGCGCGCACTAGAATTGCAGGATAAGACAGACTAAAGAAGGGGTTAAATTTAATCGGTTTAGATTGCTTGCAGCGATTTCGATATAGAATGTAATGCATATACGTTACTTACTTTTAATTATTTTTGAAAACTGCTATTTAAAACCATGAACATTGATCAGACTGTAGCATTACCAGAATCAATCACCATCACTCGGCCCGATGACTGGCATTTGCATTTGCGCGACGATGCGGCAATGCGCGCTGTGCTGCCGCATACAGCTAGTCGATTCGCGCGTGCCATAGTCATGCCTAACTTACGGCCGCCGATCACGACTACTACGCTAGCTGTGAGTTATCGACAACGAATTCTAGCTGCACTGCCTGCAGGCATGGTGTTTGATCCTTTAATGACATTGTATTTGACGGATAATACGCGGTTTGAAGAAATCAAGCTGGCTCGTGAATCCGGTGTTGTGTACGCACTGAAATATTATCCAGCAGGTGCTACAACCAACTCCGACTCTGGCGTTACCGCTATTGAGAAATGCTATTCAGTTTTGGCTGCAATGGAGCGCTATGACCTGCCTTTGTTAGTGCATGGGGAGGTGACGGGGAGCGATGTTGATGTATTTGATCGAGAGGCGATGTTTATTGACCAGATATTACGGCCGCTAGTGGCTCGATTCCCTAATTTGAAAATTGTGATGGAGCATATTACGACTCAGGAGGCTGTTGAGTTTGTGATGCAAGCGCCTGTAACGATTGCGGCTACTTTGACGCCACAGCATTTAATGCTGAATCGTAATGCTATTTTTAATGGTGGAGTGCGTCCCCATAACTATTGTTTGCCGATTCTAAAGCGAGAGAGCCATCGCCGTGCTCTAGTCGCAGCAGCAATCAGTGGTTTGCCGAAGTTTTTCTTAGGTACCGATAGCGCACCGCATGCTCAACATACTAAAGAGAATGATTGTGGTTGCGCAGGCATGTATACAGCACATGCAGGCATCGAATTGTATGCAGAACTATTTGCTGCTGAAGGTGCGTTATCAAAACTTGAGGGTTTTGCTAGTTTTTTTGGCGCAGACTTTTATGGTTTACCACGAAACACACAGAAAATTACATTAAAGCGTCAGGCATGGACGGTGCCTGATGTCTATCCCTTTGGTGAACATACGCTAGTGCCAATGCGGGCCCGTGAGAATATTCAATGGCAGCTGATAGCATCACAAACATAGCTGTTCATTAAACGAGCTTGTTGCGAGGTACCTAGGGCTAACGGTGTGATCATGATAGACTCACTCTCGAAGCTGGCTAGGCAGTCGCTGTAGACGGAATAAACCGCTCGGATTTTTCGAGCGAGCCGTCTGCAGAGGAAAGTCCGGGCTCCATAGGGTAGGGTGACGGGTAATGCCCGTCCGCCGTGAGGCGAGGAACAGGGCCACAGAGATCGAACCGCCGATGGCCGCTTGACTGCACTTTATGTGTAGTCCCCTTTAGTGGGACAGGGGGATCAGGTAAGGGTGAAAAGGTGCGGTAAGAGCGCACCGCGTTCGCGGTAACGCGAATGGCACGGTAACCTCCACCCGGAGCAACACCGAATAGGCAAGCGTTGACGCGTCCCGCCGAGCTTGCGGGTAGGTGGCTTGAGCCACACAGCAATGTGTGGCCTAGAGGAATGACTGTCCACGACAGAACCCGGCTTACCGGCCAGCTTCACCTTTTTAAGCAAAATTTGCGGAAAATTTCGTGAAAATAGGCATTTTTAAGCAAAAATGCCTAAAAAACCTCAATTGAATTCACTAAAACATCAAATATCTTGTTGTTTTAATTGCCCTATTTCCTAAAAAGATAGGCCTGTTCACATGAGCTAAAGATCGCCTAAGTCTTTGTCCTAGAAAAGAATTTTGATGATTCAGACCTTGACCAGACAGGCTCATTTAATTATAGTGGGACAAAGTGGTAAAAAGTGGGAAAATAGTACGCTTCGGTGTATGCGTAATGGTATTTTCTAGGGCAAAGGGCTTAACGTGTTTCGTGGCGTTGCACAACTCAATCTTGACAGCAAAGGACGGCTTGCGGTACCCGCTCGCCATCGCGATACGCTATTTGAGCGTTGTGCTGGTCATTTAGTGATTACCGCCGATGCAGACCGTTGTCTTTTAATTTATCCGTTACCCGATTGGGAGCTGATTCAGCAAAAATTAGAGGGTCTTTCTAATTTGGATCCGCGTGTGCGTGAGTTGCAGCGTCGATTAATTGGTTTTGCAGTTGATATAGACATGGATAGCGCCGGTCGTGTCTTAATTACGCCAGAGTTAAGACGCTTTGCAGAGTTAGAAAAAAGTGTTGTATTGGTTGGGCAAGGTCGTAAATTTGAATTGTGGAATGACGAGCGTTGGGCGCGTTTGGTTGAAAACGCCGGTGGCTTTGGCGCCGGTGGATTACCAGCAGAGTTGGAGGGATTTTCTTTGTGATTAGCGGCGAACATGCCGCAGTATTGGCGCAAGAAGCTCTAGCATCTCTGAACATTCGCGATGATGGTATTTATGTAGATTGTACTTTCGGGAGGGGTGGGCATAGTCGTTTGATTTTGGAGCGATTAGGCCCTGCAGGACGGTTGGTAGCACTGGATCGAGATCCAGAGGCGGTGAGTGCGGGGCGAGCTATTGCCGATAAAAGATTTTCAATTTATCACAATCCATTTAGCCAGCTAGCGCATTGCTTGGGTGAGTGTGGTGTGTCGCAAGTCGATGGCATTTTGCTTGATCTTGGCGTCTCATCGCCGCAGTTAGATGATGGGCAGCGAGGCTTTAGTTTTCGTTTTGATGCACCCCTCGATATGAGGATGGATCCGCACCACGGGATGAGCGCTGCGCAATGGTTGGCAGTTGCAAGTGAGGCTGAGATTAGAGAGGTTATAAAAAACCATGGAGAGGAGCGATTTGCGCGTCAGATTGCTGCGGCGATTGTGTCTACACGGCTGCATACTGAAGTAACGACCACTCGCCAATTATCGGCGATCGTGGCAGCCGCAGTGCCAATTCGTGAACCACGGCAAGATCCGGCGACTCGAACATTTCAAGCGATACGCATACATGTTAATCAAGAGCTCGACGAGTTGGCCGTTGTATTGCCGCAGTGTGTGCCCCTACTTAAACCTAATGGTCGTTTGGTCGTGATTAGTTTTCATTCCCTAGAGGATCGAATTGTTAAGCGTTTTATGCGCTCCCAAGCGCAACCGAATATATTGCCTGCGCGCCTGCCCGTGCGCGCCCGTGACTTACCGCAACCGTGTATGCATTTAGTTGGTCGTGCGCAGCGTGCTAGCGCTGCTGAAATACATCATAACCCTAGAGCCCGCAGTGCGGTAATGCGAGTTGCTGAGCGTAGCCAGGCAGACTGCGCATGAGCGCCCGTTTATTATTTATTTTATTAATTGCGTTGATTTTCAGTGCGCTAGGCGTGGTCACGACCCAACATAAAACACGAAAGTTATATGTTGAGTTGCAAAAAGCTGAAGAAATGACTAAGCGACTTGAGGTCGAGTGGGGTCAGTTGCAATTAGAACAGGGAACATGGTCTACACATCGCAGGGTAGAACGAATTGCGACACGTGAGTTAAATATGCGCTTGCCAGGCCCGGGGCGCTTAGAAATCATTAACTCCAATGCCACTTTGAGAGCGCCTGCTATAGGGGAATCTAGTGCGACACACTAAGCCTCGTCAGGTTACCCCGAATATGCCCGCTTGGCGCGGGAATTTAATGTTGATATGTATTGCGCTCGCATTTATTACCTTAATTGGTAGAGCGTTATGGTTGCAAGTGCTCAATAATGATTTTCTGCAACGCAAAGGTGAGTCGCGCTATATGCGAGATCTCAAAATTAGTGCGAGCAGGGGGATGATTGTTGACCGCAATAATGAGCCCTTAGCAATATCTACACCAGTAGAGTCAGTTAAGGCTGGTCAAGCAGCAGCTAAAGCAGAGCCGGAGGAATTTAAAAAATTAGCGGCATTATTAGGGATTACTCAAAACGAGTTACAAGCGCGCTTGCCTGATACCCAGCGAGATGTTTTTCTCAAGCGCCAACTGCCGCCACAACAAGCTGAACGCATCGTCCGACTTGGAATCCCTGGGGTTTATCTAGAACGTGAGTATCGACGTTATTATCCAGCAGGCGAGGTGATGTCTCATGTGATTGGATTTACTGGTGTCGATGACAAAGGGCAAGAAGCGTTGGAGTATGCGTTCGAGAGCACGCTTGCCGGTAAGCCTGGTAGTCGGCGGGTCATTCAAGATAAGCGCGCGCGCATTGTTGAAGACGTTGATAGTATTCAAGCGCCGCAAAGTGGTCAGCGTTTAACCTTATCAATAGATGCGCGTATACAATACCTAGCATTTAGAGAATTAAAGGCTGCCGTTACTGAGCATCATGCCAAGGCTGGTGGCGTGGTCGTGTTAGATGCCCAAACTGGTGAAATTCTCGCAATGGCAAATTTGCCGGCATTTAATCCAAACAACCGTGGTCAAATTGACGCTCGTCATACGCGTAACCGTGTGGTTACTGACTTATTTGAGCCGGGCTCCACTTTAAAGCCATTTACCGCTGCCGCAGCGTTAGAGGCTGGAAATTTCAAGCCCAGTAGTATTATTCAAACTGCACCCGGTCAGATGATTATTGGTGGTCATACGATACACGATTCACATGCGTATGGTGCTCTGACAGTTGAGCAAGTAATTCAAAAATCATCGAACGTTGGCGCGGCAAAAATGGGATTGTCCCTGTCGCCTGAAGTGCTGTGGAATATGTTAAGTAAATCGGGCTTTGGATCTCCGCCGCGGTCGGGTTTTCCTGGCGAGGTCACTGGTCGCTTATATCCATTTAAATCATGGCGTCCAATTCAGCAAGCCACGATGTCTTATGGTTACGGTATATCGGTTTCTTTGCTGCAGTTAGCGCGCTCCTATACCATCTTTGCATCCGAAGGTTTGCTCTACCCTGTTAGCCTATTTAAGCTAAGCGCTCCACCTGAAGGTGAGCGCGTGATTTCAGTAGATACCGCACGCGCAGTGCGACGGATGTTAGAAATGGCAGCACAGCCGGGAGGCACTGCGCCAGGCGCGCAAGTTGCAGGTTACTCCGTAGCGGGTAAAACAGGCACTGCGCATAAGTTGGCTGGTAAAGGTTATGCAGCTAATCGATACGTCGCGTCATTTGTAGGATTGGCGCCCGCTACGCAGCCTAAAGTGATTATTGCAGTGATGATCGATGAGCCTAGTGGTGGTCAGTACTATGGTGGTGCAGTAGCTGCACCTGTATTTAGCCGTATTGGCGCTGGTGTTCTGCGATTAATGGCAGTGCCACCTGATAAGCCAGCAAAGACCACTGTTTTAGTGCCTGACGGAATGCCTGTTGTGAAGGAAGAAGTATAATGATTACACAACAAACCGTTCAGCAAACGATTCGCCAACTCAAGGTGCGCAGCCTTGCAGTTGATAGTCGCTTAGTAAAGCCTGGTGATACTTTCTTGGCTTATCAGGGTGAGATGAGTGATGGTCGGCAATATATCCCACAAGCGATTGCTAATGGCGCACAATCAATTGTATGGGAAGCTGATGGTTATACATGGAACCCCAGCTGGAAACTACCTAACCAAGGAATACCGGATTTACGTCGCCAGGCTGGCTTGATCGCTGATTCGGTGTATGGTTCTCCCAGTAACCAGCTGTGGGTTATTGGGGTTACTGGAACTAATGGTAAAACCTCTTGTAGTCAGTGGATTGCGCAGGCTTTGAGTCATGTAGGCAGAAAATGCGCAGTCGTTGGCACCCTAGGTAGTGGATTCCCAGGACGTTTGGTCAAAACAGAGGCGGAGCATAGCAATACAACACCTGGCGCTGTGGCTTTGCATGCGCGCTTAAGGAGTTTTTGTCGTGCTGGTGCGCGCGCAGTCAGCATGGAAGTATCATCGCATGGTTTAGTGCAAGATCGTTTATCAGGTGTGCATGTAGATGTTGCTATGCTGACGAATATTAGTCGTGATCACTTGGATTATCACGGCACCATGCGCGCTTATCAAGCAGCAAAGACACGTTTGTTTCGCATGCCTAGTCTTAGCCATGCAGTGCTTAATACCGATGATCAGCTGGGCACGGAGTTAGCGCAACGCTGGCGCCATCGTTGTGCTCAATTATTAGGTTATGGCTTTAGGCGTCAGTCAGCTCGCTCAAGGCTGCCTTGTGTGATCGGACGAAATCTAAAATTAGATCTAAATGGTATGAGTTTTGATGTGTCTACGCCATGGGGTAAGGGGAAGATAGAAAGCGCTTTGATTGGTGAATTTAATGCCATGAATTTGCTCGGATCACTGGCGAGCTTACTCGCTAGTGATGTTACCTTAGAGCAGTCAATCCACGCGCTTACACAGGTAGAACCGATTCCTGGTCGTATGGAATGTTTTGGTGGCGGATCATTGCCAATGGTGGTGGTTGATTATGCCCATACGCCAGATGCGCTAGAGAAAATACTAAATACACTACGCCAAATAGCACGTCGCAAGAGTAAGATAATTTGCGTGTTTGGGTGCGGCGGTGATCGTGATCGCGGTAAGCGTCCATTGATGGGCGCTACGGTTTCGCGTTTGGCTGATATGGCTATATTAACAAGTGATAACCCCCGCAATGAAAACCCACTGGATATTCTAGAGGAGATTGCCGCTGGTATTAGTGGTGAGTGTCATAAAATAGTTCAACGACGTGAGGCGATTGGTCAAGCGCTAAAACTAGCCAATGCTGGCGATATTGTTTTGATTGCAGGAAAAGGCCACGAAAGATATCAGGAAATCGATGGAGTAATGCGTAGGCATCACGACGCCACAGTAGTGCGGCAACTATTGGCAAGGCGTTCGAAATGATGATGCTATCTCAATTAGCCACATTGCTAGGCGCTCGATTACAGGGAGAGAATGCTTACTTTACTGATATATGCACTGATAGTCGAACCCTGAAACAGGGTGATCTGTTCTTTGCGTTACGCGGTGATCATTTTGATGGACATCAATTTCTGGCGCAAGCATGGGCTGCTGGTGCGGTCGGGGCAGTCGTTGCATCTGATACGGTTGTGGAGTTTGATGCAAACTTGCCCCGCATTGTAGTGAATGATGTAGTAGGTGCACTAGGTTTGTTTGCGCAACAGTGGCGGTCAAATTTTAAGATTCCGTTGATTGCTGTTGTTGGCTCAAATGGCAAAACGACCGTTAAAGAAATGATAGGACGTTGTTTGTCGGCCCATTTTGGTGAGCAAGCTGTACTAGTGACTCAGGGTAACTTGAATAATCATATTGGTGTACCTTTAACTTTGCTGAGGCTACGTTCCGATCATCAGGCTGCCGTTATAGAGATTGGCGTCAATCATATTGGCGAGACTGCTCAATTAGCACATATTGCAGCGCCGACGGTGGCAGTAATTAATAATGCACAACGTGAACATCAAGAGTTCTTGCGGTCTGTGGCTGATGTGGCAATCGAGCACGCCAGTGTGATTGATGCGCTGCCATCCACTGGTACTGCAGTTCTGAATGCGGACGACGATAATATAGATGTATGGTGCTCCCGCTTAGCGGGGCGTTCTTTTATTGATTTTGGAATCGGATCGAATGCTGGTGTTAGTGCCCAATGCAAGGCGCTTGATCAGGTTATTGAAATGGCTATTCATCATGGATCTGAATCGCAGGTTGTCGCATTGCCATTGTTAGGTGCTCATAACGCGCGGAATGCATTAGCCGCAATAGCTGCAGCATCCACTTTAGGCGTGCCGTTGCATACGGCAGCGAATGCTCTAACCCATGCGGTTGCAGTAAAGGGTCGCTTGCAGGTCAAGCCTACGGTTAGCGGTTTATATTTAATTGATGATACATATAACGCAAATCCAGACTCAGTAAAAGCTGCGATTGATGTGCTTGCGCAAATGAATAGGCCGGCGCAATCAAAGGTTCTGGTGCTTGGTGACATGGGTGAAGTGGGTGATCAAGGACTTGCTTTTCATAGCGAGCTTGGTCGATATGCACGTGATCGCGGTATCGATCGTTGTTACACCTTGGGAGAGCTGGCAGCAACTAGTGCTGCTAGTTTTGGTACGCAAGCGCAGTCTTTTAGGCAATTATCTGATTTGCTAGAAGTGCTAAAAAAAGAAATCACGTCTGACCAGGTAGTTCTGGTCAAGGGCTCAAGATTTATGCGTATGGAGCGTGTGGTGGAAGCGATAGAAACAATGGCAATCAGCAGGGGCAAGTCAACCGCTGTAACTAAGGAACTGGATCATGCTGCTTGAGTTAGCACAACTTCTAGAGCAGCACATTAAGGCGTTTAATGTCTTTGGTTATTTGACATTACGTGCAGTGTTGGCGTGTTTGACCTCATTATTAATTTCTTTTTTAGTGGGCCCTTGGTTAATTCGTAAGTTAACTATGTATAAAATTGGACAATCGGTTCGCGATGATGGTCCTCAAACGCATTTGATTAAAGCGGGGACGCCGACTATGGGCGGTGCTTTAATTTTGGTATCAATTCTGGTAACTACATTATTGTGGGCAGACTTACGTAATCGTTTTGTATGGGTGGTGTTGTTCGTTACTTTTGGATTTGGTGCGATTGGCTGGATTGATGACTATCGAAAAGTTGTCCATCGAAATCCTAAAGGACTATCAGCAAAAACCAAGTTGTTTTGGCAATCAGTCATTGGAGTTGCTGCTGCTTTTACGATTGCATATTCAACGAATTTGCCAGCACAAACTGCGTTTATTGTGCCGTTCTTTAAGCAAATAGCCTATCCATTAGGTGTGACTGGATTTATTGTCATGACGTATTTCGTTATCGTCGGATCCAGTAACGCAGTGAATTTGACCGATGGCCTTGATGGTTTAGCGATTATGCCTACGGTTATGGTAGCAAGCGCCCTTGGTATATTCGCTTATGTTGCAGGTAATGCAGTATTTGCTAAATATTTAGTCTTTCCATTCATCCCGGGCGCCGGTGAGTTAACAGTTATTTGTGGCGCAATAGCGGGTTCAGGCCTGGCTTTTTTATGGTTTAACGCATACCCCGCTGAAGTATTCATGGGTGATGTGGGGGCCTTAGCTTTAGGCGCAGCAATTGGCACTATTGCAGTAATTGTGCGTCAAGAGATTGTGTTGTTCATTATGGGTGGCGTATTTGTGGTTGAAACGCTGTCGGTTGTTGTGCAAGTAGCATCGTTCAAACTAACTGGCAAGCGAGTATTTCGAATGGCACCTCTACATCATCACTTTGAACTAAAAGGTTGGAAAGAGAATCAAGTTGTTGTGCGATTTTGGATTATCACAATGATGTTAGTTTTAGTTGGATTGTCTACTCTGAAGCTCAGATGAAATGCAATTACACCAGAACAAGGTCAAATACAACACTCGTGCATTGGATATCAGTGCACGGCGGGCTTTGTATTGTGCTAAAAATCAGTGCTCAACTCGTCAGTTGGGTCGCTCAATGATCAATTTGACGGGTGCAAAAGTTTTGGTGGTGGGTCTGGGTGACACTGGCCTGTCAATGGCGCGTTGGTTGGTTCGCCGTGGCGCACTTGTGCGTGTTGTTGATACCCGAGAAGCAGCACCACATCAGCACATCATTCAAGATAAATATCCACAGATTGCGCTAGCGCTAGGCAGGATGCCTAAGGAATGGGTTGAGGCGGCGGATATGATTGCAGTGAGTCCTGGAATTGATCGGCGTGGGGGGCTAATTGCGAAAGCTGCCGCGCGAGGAACGCCAGTGGTGGGTGATATTGAGTTGTTTAGCCAATGGTTAAACCAAGGGTCTTCATCGCCGCAAGTTATCGCGATTACCGGTTCTAATGGTAAAAGCACTGTAACAGCGATGACTAGCTCGATTTGTAATGCTGCGGGCAGGCCTGCATTGATGGCGGGTAATTTTGGACTGCCTGTACTGGACGCGCTGATGGCTATAGAAGATGGCGTGAAAGAGCCAGAGGTATATGTGCTGGAACTATCGAGTTTTCAGTTAGAGAGCACGTTTAGTTTGAAGCCAGATGCAGCAACAGTGTTGAATCTGTCTGAGGATCATCTTGATCGGTACGCGGACATGGATGAGTATGCACAAGCCAAAGGGCGCATATATCAAAACGGACGGTATCATATTTTTAACCGGGAAGATCAATGGAGCAATACGCTTAGTCGATCTGGTGTTAGTAGAGTGAGTTTTGGATTAGATATACCTCATGAGTCCGAATCATGGGGAATGACAGGCCACGGTAAAGAGGCTTGCTTATGTCGCGGATCTACAGAGATTTTGGCACTAAATCAGATGTCTGTTACTGGTTTGCACAACGCTGCGAATGCAATAGCAGCTGGCGCGCTATGTCGTGCGATTGGTATTGAAGATTACGCAATCATTAAAGGGTTGATTCAGTTCAAAGGGTTGCCACATCGGGTCGAGAAAATCGATAGCTTTCAAAATGTTGATTTTTATGATGACTCTAAGGGCACTAATGTTGGCGCTACAGTTGCCGCATTAAAGGGAATGCTACAGCCCGTAATTTTGATTGCTGGTGGCGATGGTAAGGCGCAAGATTTTAATGCATTAGCAACCGCGGTGCGTGGGTATGCTCGCGCTATTGTGCTGATTGGACGTGATGCGCCACAAATAGCTGAACTGATTGGCTGTGATTTTCCCGTGCATTTTGCAGTAGACATGGCAGAAGCGGTTGAGTTGGCTTATCAATTAGCGAACTCTGGAGATGCCGTTTTGCTCTCGCCGGCGTGCGCCAGTTATGACATGTATCGTAGTTATGTGCATCGTGCAGAAGTGTTTGTATCCGCAGTCTCGGCGCTCAAGAGGGGGCAGTCTTGAGTTTAGGTTACACCACCTTAAATGATCGTGTCGCCAGGATGGAATACGACAGAAGCTTGCTATGGATTACTTTGTTGCTGTTGGGTTTTGGTATTGTTATGGTGTATTCAGCTTCAATAGCAATAGCCGAGGCTGGACGTAATACGGCATTCAGTGCAACCTATTATTTGTCGCGACATTCGGTATTTGTATTGATTAGTATAATTGCAGGTGCCGTGGTATTTCAAATCCCTATACGGATATTGCAACAAATGGCGCCATACCTATTTGTATTAGGCGTTGTCTTGCTGATCTTAGTATTGATTCCTGGTATCGGCCATGAGGTCAATGGTAGTCGGCGGTGGTTACCCTTGGGTTTTGTCAATCTACAGCCCTCTGAAATCGTGAAGCTCAGCGTTCTGCTCTATGCTTCTGATTACACCGCTCGTAAAGCTGCATTGATGCATAGTTTTCAACGTGGGTTTTTACCATTATTTGGTGTGATGGTAGTAACCGGCTCATTGTTATTATTTGAACCAGATTATGGTGCGCTTGGTGTGGTGACTGTGATTGCCATGGGGATTTTGTTCTTGGGTGGTATGTATTTGCGCTTATTTGTGACTTTGATTGTAGGTTTGGTGTTTGCTTTTGTAATGTTGGTATGGACTAGTCCTTATCGGATGCGGCGCGTCATTGGATTTATGGACCCCTGGGCTGACCCTTTTGGTACCGGTTATCAGTTGTCTCATGCATTGATTGCATTTGGTCGCGGGGAGTGGTTGGGAGTTGGCTTAGGTGCTAGTGTTGAAAAATTATTTTATTTGCCTGAAGCACACACAGACTTTTTGTTGGCAGTGATTGCAGAAGAGTTAGGGTTTATTGGTGTCCTCATTTTAATTTTGATGTTTGCTTGGATTGTATGGCGAGCATTTAGAATTGGTAAGCGGGCTACTGATTTAGAGCGCCCATTTCCAGCCTTAGTTGCTTTCGGAATTGGACTATGGATGGGCGTGCAGGTATTTATCAATATGGGTGTCAACATGGGGATCTTGCCGACGAAGGGCTTGACTCTACCATTGCTCTCATTTGGCGGCAGTGCAGTGCTGACGACTTGTTGTGCGATAGGCATATTGCTGCGTATTGATTGGGAAAATCGACAGCTGGTTCGAGGCTTTACCGTATGAACCAGACAATCTTGATTATGGCGGGCGGCACTGGCGGACATATATTCCCTGCGTTGGCCGTTGCTGAATTGTTACGTTCTATTGGATGGACAGTGACATGGTTGGGTGTCAGTGGTGGGATGGAAGAGCGCTTAATTCCGCCACATGGTTATGCGGCTACGTGGATTAGCTTTGGTGGTGTTAGGGGTAAGGGTTGGATGCGCAAGTGTATGTTGCCATTCGCCTTGCTTGTTGCGCTATGGCAAAGTGCTAAGGCCATTTTCAAATATAAGCCTCAGGTGGTCTTAGGTATGGGAGGTTATGCCGCGTTTCCTGGCGGGTTGGTGGCCGCATTGCTCGGCAAGCCGCTAGTCATCCACGAGCAAAATGCTGTACCTGGATTGACGAATCGAATACTGGCGGCAATAGCTGATCGGGTGCTGACAGCGTTTCCAGATGCGTTCGCAGGCAGAGTGAATGTAATTTGGTCAGGTAATCCTGTGCGTGCTGATATCGTGCAGATTGCAAGTCCTGAGTATCGTTACGCACAACGCACAGGGCGACTGAAAATATTAATTGTTGGCGGCAGCTTAGGGGCGCAGGCCATTAATCAAGTCATGCCAAAGGCCTTGGCTTTATTGCCACCAGACCGAAGGCCACAGATTGTTCATCAGTCTGGTGCGGCGCACTTTGCTGCATTACAAGAGGCTTATCACGCTGAACATGTTGATGCAGAAGTGTTGGCATTTATCGACAATATGGCTATTCAATATGCAGGTGCAGACTTGGTGATTTGTAGAGCTGGGGCGATGACTGTGTCAGAGTTAGCTGTTGTAGGTGTTGCTAGCTTACTGATTCCTTATCCGCATGCCGTAGATGATCACCAAACACAGAATGCAAATTACCTGGTTGCTCATGAGGCTGCTGTTTTGATACCTCAAAGTCAATTAACAGCACAATTGCTTGCTGAATTGTTAGATTCAATGAAGCGTGAGCAGTTGCTGAAAATGGCTTGTGCGGCGCGTGCAGCTGGCAAGCCAGAGGCCGCGACTCGGGTTGCGCAGTACTGTGCGGAATTGGTGGTTGCATGAAACATAAAGTGAATCATATCCATTTTGTTGGTGTGGGTGGCTCTGGGATGAGTGGTATTGCTGAAGTATTATTAAATTTAGGTTATGTTGTGAGTGGGTCTGATTTAAATGAGACGAGCGTTACTCGACGTTTAGCGCAACTGGGTGCACACATCCACATTGGCCATCAGACAGAGCATGTGTTTGGTGCAGATGTTGTTGTGATCTCTAGTGCGGTGACTCCAGCGAACCCCGAAGTAGTCGCTGCGCGCCTTAAAAATATACCGATAGTTCCAAGAGCATTGATGTTGGCCGAGTTAATGCGCTTGAAGCAAGGAATAGCAGTTGCTGGCACTCACGGCAAAACCACTACAACTAGTTTGGTTGCTTCCGTTCTTGCGGAAGGCGGTTTAGATCCAACATTTGTCATTGGTGGTCGTCTAGAGAGTGCGGGAGCAAATGCCCGACTGGGGACCGGTGAGTTCATTGTGGTCGAGGCGGATGAGTCCGATGCTTCATTCTTGCATTTGCAACCCGCAATTTCTGTAGTGACCAATATTGACGCAGATCACATGGAGACCTATGGCCACTCAATGGGCAAGTTACGCCAGGCCTTTGTCGACTTTGTCGAGCGCTTGCCATTTTATGGTGTGGCGGTGTTATGTGTAGATGATGTGAATGTGCGGGCGATTATGCCGCAGCTCACGAAAACCATAGTGACTTATGGTTTGGATCAAGATGCTCAAGTTCGGGCCTTAAACGTAGTGGCAGATGCCGGACGTATGCGTTTTCAAGTGGAGCGGGGTGATATTGGCCAATTTCCGATTTTGGATATTACGTTGAATTTGGCTGGCATACATAATGTTCGAAATGCATTGGCAGCTATAGCAGTAGGTATGGAAGTTGGGGTTGCTGATGAAAAAATTGTACAAGCGCTAGCGGAGTTTAAAGGTGTTGGGCGTCGTTTTCAGCGTCACGGTGAATTAAAGCTTGATGATGGTGGACAGATCGACTTGATTGATGATTATGGCCACCATCCAGTGGAAATGGCTGCAACTATTGCTGCTGTAAGAGGTGCATTTCCAGATCGACGTTTGGTTTTAGTGTTTCAGCCCCATCGGTATACCAGAACTCGTGATTGCTTTGAAGATTTTGTACGGATTTTATCTGGCGTCGATCGACTGTTGTTAACCGAGGTATACGCTGCAGGTGAATCACCGATTGTTGCAGCCGATGGTCGGGCGCTAGCGCGTGCAGTCAGAGTAATTGGTAAAGTAGAGCCGATTTTTGTAGAGCAAGTGACTCAGCTTCCTGCAGCGATTTGGGATACGGTTCAAGCCAATGATGTGGTGTTAACAATGGGTGCCGGATCTATTGGCACTGTAGCTGGGAATTTGGTTAAAAATCATGGTGGAGTTAAATCTCTACATTGAGAATAAAGATAACATGGATATGAGCGAACAACAGAATATGCAAGACTTACGGTTATGTGGTGCTCTACGCCACTGGGAGCCTATGTCTCGGCATGTGAGTTGGCGCGCGGGTGGTTTGGCAAAATGTGTATACACCCCAACCGATATCGCTGATTTGAGCGTTTTTTTGGCGCATTTGCCGAAAGCAGAAGCAATATATTTTGTGGGCCTGGGTAGTAACTTATTAGTGCGCGATTCTGGTTTTGATGGAACGATTATTTTTATGCACCGTGCACTGAGTGCGATGCAAGTCCTTTTAAAAAATGATATTGGATCGATCAGTGCGCAAGCGGGTGTACCTTGCCCTAAGGTGGCACGTTTTGCTGCTTTAAATAATTTGCAGGGTGCAGAATTTTTGGCTGGCATTCCCGGCACATTAGGTGGTGCTATTGCAATGAACGCAGGTTGCTATGGCAGCGAGACTTGGGACGCGATTGTCGAAGTCACCACCATTAATCGACAGGGTGAAATCAAGGTGCGTGCAAGAGATGCATATCAAATTGCTTATCGTAACGTGCATCTACAAACAGCACCAGTTGTTACAGAACATATTGATTTGGAAGCGGCGAGTCTGGACTTCGAATGGTTTGTTGCAGCTACATTGCAGTTACAAGCTGGTGATGGTACTCAATCCAGATTAAAAATTAAGGACTTCTTGGCGAGAAGAATTGCCACGCAACCGCTAGGGCAGCCGAATGCGGGTTCGGTTTTTAGAAATCCACCAGGTGATTATGCCGCACGTTTAATTGAGTCTTGCGGTTTAAAAGGATACGCTATTGGTGGCGCTGAGATCTCAACAAAGCACGCCAATTTTATTGTGAATAAAGGCTCAGCTACTGCATCCGACATCGAGGGATTAATCACACTTGCGCAGCGCACTGTAGAGATGCGCTGTGGTATCAAGCTGGAGTGTGAAGTGCGCCTGATAGGAGGTGCTCGATGACGCAATCATTTGGTAAGGTTGCTGTTCTTATGGGCGGCGTGAGTGCAGAGCGTGAGATATCCTTGATGAGTGGTAGTAATGTCCTCGCGGCACTGATTGCGCACGGTGTAGATGCACATCAGTTTGACCCTGCTGAGAATGATGTTTTCAACTTAAAGCATGCCGGGTTTGACCGCGCATTTGTCGCTCTACATGGTCGACAGGGCGAAGATGGCACGATTCAAGGTGCGCTTGAACTGTTAGGCATTCCGTACACCGGTAGCGGTGTTATGGCTTCAGCCTTGGCAATGGATAAAGTGCGCACTAAGTGGGTATGGCAGGCTTTGCAGATCCCGACGCCTAAGTTTGTCATGCTGAATCCGCAGTCTGATTGGCAAGGTGTTGCTGATATCCTGGGCTTACCGCTCATTGTTAAGCCTGTGCGTGAAGGCTCAACGATTGGGTTAACTAAAGTGACCCAGGTTGAACAGTTGCTTCCTGCGTTTGAATTGGCAGTCAGTCATGACCATATGGTCATGGCTGAAGCATTCGTCTCTGGTGATGAGTTTACAGGTGGGTTCTTAGGGGAGAAGGCATTGCCCCTGATTCGGATTGAGGCCCCTCAAGCCAATTACAACTACCAAAACAAATACTTTAGTGATGAGACTCAGTATCACTGTCCCTGTGGTTTGCCTGAAGAGGAGGAGCAACGGATTCAGCGTTTGGTGATGCAATCGGCTGCCGCCTTAGGTTGTCAAGGTTGGGGTCGCGCTGATTTAATTCGTCGTCCCAACGGTTGCGTGGAATTATTAGAGATGAATACCTCGCCTGGTATGACTGCCCATAGCTTAGTGCCAATGGCCGCACGCCAAGTGGGATTAGATTTTTCTGCATTAGTGATACGTATACTGGAGATGGCCCATGTGGGATAAACCAGAATACTTGAAGCGCATTGCCGATGCATTATTTGTACTGGCACTGCTTGGTGTGTTGTATGCAGCACTCATTTACGCACTACATCAACCTATATTCAATATACGTTTGGTGAGAATTGTGACGCCTATTGATCACGTCACTCAATCGCAGATTGAAGAGATTATCAGACGTGAAGTTCGTGGCTCCTTATTCACTTTGAACTTGATTGCAGTACGCTCAGGTTTTGAGAAGCTGCCATGGGTAAGGCGCGCTGATATACGTAGGCAATGGCCAGGCGGTCTAGAGGTGGCTTTGATTGAGCATGTTCCGCTAGCGCGCTGGGGCAAAGAGGCGCTAGTAAATGTGGAAGGCGAGATATTTAATGCCGCGTTTGATAAAGACTTACCGATATTTAATGGGCCATCTGGTACTGCTAAGGAGATGACCATCCAGTTTGTGCATATGCAAAACAGTTTAGCGGAAATCAAGAAAATCCCCAAAGAGGTTAGTTTGTCGGCGCGCCGTGCTTGGCAAGTTCGTTTGCAGGATGGTATGACCTTGGATTTAGGTCGAGATCAACTTGAAGAGCGCTTGCGGCGTTTTGTGGTGACGTATCCACAAACGATTGCCAAGATGAATCGCCGAGTAGATCGGGTTGATTTGCGTTATGCCAATGGATTTGCTGTTCGAGTCCCCAGCTTGCCTGTTTTAGATGACCCCAAAGAGAAACGTGGCACATAGGAAATGAATGATGATCAATAAAACGAAAGAGAATAAAAACCTTGTTGTCGGACTCGATATAGGCACGTCGAAGATTGTCGCGATTGTTGCTGAAATGAAAGCTGATGGTAAATTTGAGATTATTGGTATGGGTAGTCACCCTTCTCGTGGTCTTAAAAAGGGGGTAGTAGTCAACATTGAGAGTACTGTGAATGCGATTCAGCGGGCCTTAGAGGAAGCTGAATTAATGGCAGATTGTAAAATCCGCGATGTTTATACAGGCATTGCTGGCAATCATATTAAAAGCTTTAATTCCCAAGGAATGGTTGCGATCAAAGATAAGGAAGTCTCACAGCTTGATATCGATCGTGTTATTGAGACGGCAAAGGCAGTACAAATACCCAACGATCAACAAATCCTGCATGTGCTCAATCAGGAATTCGTGATTGATGAGCAAGATGATGTACGTGAGCCTTTAGGTATGTCTGGACTGCGATTAGAGGTTAAGGTGCATATTGTCACCGGTGCAGTGTCAGCTGCTCAAAATATTATTAAGTGTGTCAGACGTTGTGGTCTAGAGGTCAATGATTTGGTACTGCAGCAGCTAGCGTCGGCTGATGCTGTGTTATCTGAAGATGAGAAAGAGCTTGGCGTGTGCCTAATCGATATTGGAGGCGGTACAACTGATATGGCCGTTTTTACGAACGGTTCTATTCGTCATACTGCTGTGATTCCAATTGCTGGTGATCAAATTACGAATGATATTGCAATGGCTTTACGCACCCCGACCAAAGATGCTGAGGATATTAAGCAGCGTTTTGGTTGTGCTTTATCGCAATTGGCTGATCCGCAAGAGATGATTGATGTTCCTGGTGTGGGTGATCGAAGCACTCGCCAGTTATCACACAAAACACTCGCTGAGGTGATTGAGCCACGTGTCGAAGAGCTCTATACCTTGGTTCAGAACGAACTGAGACGTAGTGGTTATGAGGAATTATTGTCCTCTGGCGTGGTTTTAACAGGGGGCTCTAGTGCAATGCAGGGCATGGTGGAGTTAGGCGAAGAGATATTTCATATGCCTGTGCGTGTTGGTTTACCCCAATATGCGGGCTCACTAGCCGCTGTAGTTAGTAGTACGCGATTTGCAACGGGCATTGGATTGCTAATGGCGGGTGCTAATGAATTTGCGCAGCGAGAGGCTTCGACGCATGAGTTAAATAGTTTCAAGGATGTTTTGGATCGTATGAAAAACTGGTTTAAGGGTAATTTTTAATTGAAATTTTTGAAGTATTGCATTTGTTTTATTTTTTATGCGTTTAGTATTTGATTTAATTCTAATTTATTGATATTTTCACGTTAATTTGTTTGCAAAAAAAGGAGCAGCATATGATTGAGCTAATTGATCCACAAGGGCGAGAAGCAGTCATCAAGGTTATTGGTGTTGGTGGTTGTGGTGGTAACGCCGTAGATCACATGATTGTTAAAGGGGTCGAGGGGGTTGAGTTTATCTGTGCAAACACCGACGCCCAAGCGCTCAAAAGAAATCAGGCAAAGACGCAACTACAGTTAGGTGCAGCAATTACCAAAGGTTTAGGTGCAGGTGCCAATCCTGAGGTCGGTCGAAAAGCGGCGCTAGAAGATCGTGAACGCTTAGCTGAACTAATCTCTGGTGCGGATATGTTGTTCGTCACTGCTGGCATGGGTGGCGGTACTGGTACTGGTGCTGCGCCTGTTGTTGCTGAAATTGCTAAAGAAATGGGTATTTTGACCGTTGCTGTCGTCACCAAGCCCTTTGCGTTTGAGGGCAAGCGGCAACGGGCTGCGCAAGAAGGTCTAGATGCCTTGGCGCAACATGTTGACTCTTTAATTGTGATTCCCAATGACAAACTGATGCAAGTATTGGGTAATTCGATCACTATGGATGAGGCGTTCCGTGCTGCGAATGATGTATTGCATGGGGCTGTTGCTGGTATTGCTGAGATAATTAGCTGCCCAGGAATGATTAACGTCGATTTTGCGGATGTCCGCACAGTGATGGCAGAGATGGGTATGGCCATGATGGGTTCTGCCAAAGCGACTGGCGTAGGCCGTGCGCGTGAAGCCGCAGAACAGGCGATTGCTTGTCCGTTGCTAGAAGATATCAATATCTCAGACGCACGTGGCGTATTAGTCAATATTTCGGCAAGCCGTGCGACATTTCAATTGCAGGAAATGTATGACGTGATGGATACCATCAAGGCTTTTGCAGCTGACTCAGCTACAGTGATTGTTGGTATGGTCTATGACGAGGCTTTAGTTGAGGGCTTGAGAGTGACTATCGTGGCCACCGGTTTGGGTAAGCCAATGGTTCGCCAAGCCACCAAGCCGTTAGTTGTTGTTGCTCAAAAAACGGGTACCGACAATATGGATTTGCAGGTGGATTACAACGATTTAGATCAACCATCAGTGATTCGTCGTCGTAATAATCACGCTACTGTAGAAGCTATGCGACAATCAGGCGTGGAAATGCTCGATATTCCAGCTTTTTTGCGTAAACAAGCTGACTAAATAAGCTATTTTTATAGCGTTATATGGGTTTTGAGGTCGTAGGGGCGAGTGCTGGGTTGCTCGCTCTTTGATCGTATTTGTACAAAATGATAGACTATATTGTTCAGTTCAGTTTGGTCTAAGTAAACAATATCTGTAGCATCGTTGTTACCACACTAAGCGTGAGTTTGGTGTGGCTTTGCTATTTAATTAAATTTGTGCATACGTGATGTGCAGATGCTATGGATACCGTCTAAGGAATTTCGTTAAAAGTGATTAAGCAGCGCACAATTAAGAATATGATTCAAGCTACAGGCGTCGGATTACATAAGGGCGAGAAGGTGCATCTCACCTTGCGTCCAGCGCAGTCCAATACTGGTATTGTATTCCGTCGGGTTGATTTAGATCCGCCGATCGAGATGAAGGCTAACCCTTATGCTGTAGGTGATACTCGATTGTCCTCCTGCCTGGAAAGGGACGGTGTAGTAATTTCTACTGTTGAGCATTTGATGTCAGCCTTGGCCGGCTTAGGTATAGATAATGTAGTAGTTGAGATTACCGCTGCAGAAATACCGATAATGGATGGCAGTGCTGGTCCTTTTGTATTTTTATTGCAGTCGGCAGGGGTTGAGGAACAATCGGCCTTTAAGAAGTTTATTCGCATTCTCAAGCCTGTAGAAGTTGTCGATGGTGATAAATGGGTTCGATTTGAACCCTATCACGGTTTTCGTTTGGAGTTGGCAATTGACTATGTGCACCCCGCCTTTGATGCTCGGGCGCAATCCGTGACGATTGATTTTGCGACTACTTCTTATGTGAAAGAGGTTGCTAGAGCGCGAACGTTTGGCTTCATGCAAGATGTCGAGTATATGCGCTCCCAAGGTTTGGCCTTAGGTGGTAGCCTCGATAATGCGATTGTCATGGATGAGTTTCGGGTGCTTAATAATGATGGTTTGCGCTATCACAATGAATTTGTTAAGCACAAAGTGTTAGATGCCATCGGTGATTTGTATTTACTAGGTCATCCTTTGATTGGCGCATTTATAGGCCATAAATCGGGTCACGCGATGAATAATCGCTTGCTACGTCAATTACTAGAGCAGCCCTCAGCTTGGACCTTTGAGACTTTTGAACAAGATACAGATGCGCCACGGTTTTTGGCTTGGCAACCCCAGCCAATATAGCTGCATGGCGGTTTACGTTGTTTGATTGGAGTTGTAGATGTTTGTCTTACGACTAATTGCGATTCTTGTCATCATTGCTCTTAGCGTGACGGTGTTAGCGTATTTTTGGACCCGTAATATGCGCTACTTACGTTTTGCATGGCGTTTAATTTTCTTGACCATTGTGCTTCTGATGCTTCTTTTTGGATTTTATGCCGCAGAGCGCTTGCTAATGGTTCTCTAAGCGCGGCCAACTTGCCTCTCCATAATATGGATGATTGAGCCGTTCATCCGTCCTCGCGTTGCCGCTTGGCAAATTTTATCAGTGCTTCACGCAGGTGCTGGTCCTTTACTTGACTCGATAAGCTCTCAAATTCTTGAATTGAATCAATAGTTAAGGGTTTTTTGACACTTTTAGGCGGAGATTTAGGCGCTAGATCTGTAACTTGAACTTGAATCCGAATTCCGTTAACCTCCGGCCTCTGCTTTTCAAGTTGCTTGAGAAGGGTGGGTGCAAGCTGTTTTAATTTTGCGGCAATTGCACTATTGCTAGCCAAAACGGTGATCTGCCCATTGAAATAATGAATGACTCGACAGTAGGGCGCTAAGTCGGTTGCGATACACTGTGAAAATAGTTGTTGCACTGCCGCAATACGTTTAGCGGCCTGTTGAATTGTCGCTAAATCGGTAGATTGCACGATGAATGATTTGAGGCTTCGTGTAGTCATACTTGAGTTGGGAGGTGAACGATGAATATTATTGTTGTTTCAGAAAAATTACCCAAGGCCCTAACCATTACATTGGATTGGCGGCATCTCGTTGTCGCCAGCTTCATGTTATTGGTGTTCTCTGGGGCATTAAATTACGGCATTGTACGATTCGCCGCGGAGTTCAATATACCTTTTGTGCGGGAAATATTGGTGACTATTCATCGCCAACAAGAAGAAAAAAACCAATCCTATATGGAAGATAACCTAAATGCGATGGCTGTGCGTTTGGGACAGATGCAAGCGCAATTGCTTCGCTTAGATACTTTAGGTGAGCGTTTGGCGAAGTTGGCTGGTTTTAAACCGCAAGAGCTCATGTTTAATGAAGCTCCTGGGCGTGGGGGGCCGATGATGGAATCTAGTAAGCCTTTATCGCTCAACGATTTTGGTCACCAGATTGATTTGTTGACCAAGCGCTTGGAGGATCGTGGCGATAAGTTGGGCATGTTGGATTCATTGTTTACTGCTGAGAGTGGTCAGAAAAAAATGATACCCAATAAATTGCCAGTTGATGGAAGCTGGCAATCGTCAAGCTTTGGGATGCGACTCGATCCATTTACCGGGAAATTGGGTATGCATGAAGGTATCGATTTTATTGCACACGTAGGCTCTCCAATTTATGCGGCTGCAGCTGGTGTGGTGGTATACGCCGATTTTCATCATCAATATGGTAATATGGTTGAGATTGACCATGGTAATGAAATTGTTACACGTTATGGCCATGCATCTAAGCTATTAGTTAAGGTCGGTGATGTTGTGCTGCGAGGTGCTCGTATTGCAGATGTTGGTCAAACCGGACGTGCGACGGGGCCGCATTTGCATTTTGAAGTTCGCCAAAATGGCGCTGCACGAAATCCTGCTCAGTTCTTACAAGCGCCAGGTTAAGGTTTCGCTAATTTGATAACTGAGGGGTGGGATTATCCCACCCCTTTTTTTTAATTTCGGAAAGTTCATGATCACCGGTCTGTTAAAGAAAATATTTGGTAGTCGTAACGAGCGCTTACTGAAGCAGTATAGACGCACTGTTGACTTGATTAATGCGTTTGAGCCGCAAATGCAGGCATTATCGGATGAGGCGTTGCGCGCGAAGACTGCCGAGTTCCGCGTGCGTATTCAAAAGGCTTTGATTACCGGGCCTGCGCTTGGTGAGTCGGACTCTGCGGCTGCACAAAAGGTTTTGGCTGATCGCCGCCGTGCGGTATTGGACGAAATTTTGCCAGAGGCCTTTGCGGTCGTTCGCGAGGCCAGTCGGCGAGTTCTGGGAATGCGTCATTTTGATATGCAGCTTGTCGGCGGTATTGCGTTACATAATGGCAAAATTGCCGAGATGCGTACTGGCGAGGGAAAGACCCTGGTGGGTACATTGCCAGCCTATTTAAATGCATTGACGGGTTTGGGTGTGCATATTGTTACCGTCAATGATTACCTTGCTCAGCGTGACGCGGAGTGGATGGGCCGAATTCATCACTTCCTGGGGCTGACTGTCGGCATCAATTTGTCGCAGATGGATCATTCGCTCAAGCAGCAGGCCTATCGATCAGATATTACCTATGGCACCAATAATGAGTTTGGTTTTGATTACTTGCGCGATAATATGGTCTACGAGTTGTCCGAGAAAGTGCAACGGGGCCTAGCGTTTGCAATTGTCGACGAAGTCGATTCCATTTTAATCGATGAAGCCCGCACGCCTTTAATTATCTCGGGGCAAGCTGAGGACACCACCGACCTCTACATGCGGATGGATAAGATTACGCCGCAGTTAGTGCGTCAATCTGGGGAAGAAGAGCAGGGCGATTACTGGGTTGACGAAAAAGCCCATCAAGTGATTATGTCTGAGGATGGCCATGAGCATGCTGAGAACTTATTGGCGCAAGCCGGTTTGCTGATTGAAGGCGGTAGCTTATATGACGCCGCTAATATTAATCTGATGCATCATTTGAATGCGTCACTGCGTGCCCATTCCTTATTTCATCGTGATCAGCAATATGTGGTTCAAAATAACGAAATTATTATTGTTGATGAATTTACTGGACGACTTATGCCGGGGCGCCGTTGGTCAGAGGGCTTGCATCAGGCGATAGAGGCTAAAGAAGGGGTAGAGATCCAGAAGGAAAACCAAACGCTAGCAACCATTACCTTCCAAAATTATTTCAGAATGTATGGCAAGCTCTCGGGGATGACGGGCACCGCGGATACTGAAGCCTATGAGTTTCAGCAAATCTACGGTCTGGAGACAGTGATTATTCCAACCCACCGCGCGATGATCAGAGATGACCGATTAGACCAAGTATTTCGGACCTCTGCTGAAAAGTATCGTGCCATTATCGCCGACATACGGCGTTGTCATGAGTTAGGGCAACCGGTATTGGTGGGCACCACCTCTATTGAGAATTCTGAATACATTTCGAGCATTCTGACTAAGGAAGGTTTGGCGCACAATGTACTTAATGCTAAACAGCATGCGCGCGAGGCGGAAATTGTTACCCAAGCTGGCCGCCCCAATGTGATTACTTTAGCAACCAATATGGCGGGTCGTGGCACGGATATTGTTTTAGGTGGCAATCCTGAACCAGAGATTAATGCGGTACTTGCTGACCTAACTCTTGAGCCTGCAGCGCGTGAGCAGCGCGTTACGGAATTGCGGGCGCAGTGGCAAGTGCGTCATGATGCGGTGGTCAAGTCTGGTGGCCTACATATTATTGGTACTGAGCGCCACGAGTCGCGGCGGATTGATAATCAGCTCCGCGGTCGCGCAGGCCGTCAGGGCGATCCAGGCTCCAGTCGTTTTTTCCTGGCACTTGACGACTCCTTGTTGCGGATTTTTGCATCAGATAGAGTAGCCGCGATCATGAATCGCTTGCAAATGCCTGATGGCGAGGCAATTGAGCATCCTTGGGTAACGCGGTCCATTGAAAATGCTCAGCGCAAGGTTGAGGCGCGTAACTTTGACATGCGCAAACACCTATTGGAATACGATGATGTTGCCAATGACCAGCGCCGAGTGATATATCAGCAGCGTAATGACTTACTAGATAGTCAGGATGTAACCGCAGCTGTCACAGCCATGCGTGCAGATGTGATTAGTGAGCATTTTTATCGCTATGTGCCTGAAGGTAGTCTTGAGGAGCAATGGGATATTGCAGGTTTAGAATTTTATTTGAGTAATGAGTTGACTTTGGTGGTGCCGGCGAGACAATGGATTGATGAGAATCCGCAGCTCGATGAAACAGCACTATTGAACCAGATCTTAGAGTCTGCTGTAACCCATTATGCCGCAAAGATTGCGGTAGTTGATGCGGTTGCGATGCGTCAGTATGAGCGCGCCATCATGTTGCAAAGCATTGATAGCCATTGGCGTGAGCATCTCTCGGCTTTGGATCAATTGCGCCAAGGTATTCATTTGCGCGGTTATGCCCAAAAAAATCCGACTCAAGAATATAAGCGTGAAGCCTTTGAGTTGTTCGAGATGTTACTCGATACGATCAAGTCCGAAGTGACTCGGATTTTAATGACGGTAAACATTCGTAGCGCCGAGGAATTGCAAGTGGCCGAAGATCGCGAGACGCTGACCAACCTACAATACCAGCATGCTGAGGCAGTGGATATTACCGCCAGTGCTGGGGTGCCGGAGGCTGCGCCAGGAGAGATTCCCGAGATTACTGATGCCGACCGCACGCTGCCATTTGTGCGCGGCGGCGACAAGGTTGGGCGTAATGATCCCTGCTCTTGTGGCTCTGGCAAGAAGTACAAGCACTGCCATGGCAAACTGACTTAGGCCGTCGGGTTGATGTGCTGATATTTTTAAAGTCAATACTTTCAAATAGTTAGGTATTTTTTGTGGGTGTATTTGGGGCTCTGGATTGCCCCCTTTTCCTGAAGGAGACCTGAAGCATGCCTGTAAATCTGAGCCCCCCCAACGCTGCAAGTTTGCGTCCGATTGATGGGGTGATGCTGGGCATTACGGAATCCGGCATTCGCAAATCAGGCCGTAAGGATTTGTTGCTGATCGAATTGGCGGCAGGTGCTCGGGTTGCTGGTGTGTTTACCCAAAATCGATTTTGTGCCGCACCTGTGGTGTTGTGCCGACAACATTTGTCGATGCTAGATCCTGGCCAGGGCATTCGGGCATTGGTAGTGAACACAGGGGTAGCGAATGCGGGTACTGGTAAAGAAGGCTTACAGCATGCGCGGGAGACTTGTGTGGCGGCGGCTGAGTTGTTGGGGTGCCGTGCAACCCAAGTCTTACCCTTCTCAACCGGGGTGATTATGGAGCCCTTACCGGTCGAGCGCATTGCAGCAGGATTGCCAGATTGCATAAAAGCACTGCGCGCTGACGCTTGGGCTGATGCTGCCACAGCGATTATGACTACCGATACGATTGCCAAAGCGAGTAGTCAGCAAGTAAGCATTGGCCAGACTCCGGTGAGTTTAACTGGTATTGCTAAGGGTGCTGGGATGATTCATCCTAATATGGCCACCATGCTTGGCTTTATTGCGACTGATGCTCGCGTCAGTGACGCTTTAGTAAAAGCCGCTGTGCTGCATGCAGCCCAACAATCCTTTAATTGCATTACTGTAGATGGTGATACCTCGACCAATGATAGTTTTATGTTGATCGCGACGGGGCGTGCTGAAATGGCTGAGATTGTTGATGCCAATAGTGCTGAATACCTAGCGTTTCGGGATGCGGTGACTCACTTGGCGATCGAACTGGCGCAGGCGATTGTGCGCGACGGTGAGGGAGCGACCAAATTGATCACCATACGGGTTGAAACGGGCCGCAATGTCGAGGAATGTCGGCAAGTAGCGTTCGCGATTGCCCATTCCCCCTTGATTAAAACGGCATTTTTTGCTTCCGATCCGAACTTAGGCCGTATTTTGGCGGCGATTGGTTACGCCGGCATTGATGACTTGGCGGTTGAATCGATTAGCCTATATTTGGATGATCTATTGGTGGCCGAGCATGGCGGCCGTAGCGCTTCTTATCAAGAGTCGGCAGGGCAACGCGTCATGCAGCAATCCGAAATTACGGTGCGGGTGGTTTTAAACCGGGGCAGTGCTACTGCGGTGATCTGGACATGTGATCTGTCACATGACTATGTGACGATTAACGCTGATTACAGAAGTTAAAAATATATTTTAAATCAGGTGGTTATGAATAAAAAATCGGATTTGGCCCAGACCCCTGCCGGAGCGCTATTAGAATTACTGAGTCGGGCTGAGACTGTGCTCAGCCGTCTTGAGGCCGTGCTGCCGAGCGCGCCTACGCCAATGAATTGGCAGCAGTCGCCAGCCTATCGCTGGCGTCGTCATGGTGACCACGGTGTGTTAGAGCCAATCATGCAAGTGCATCGAATTGCTTTGCGCGACCTGCAGGGCATTGCTGAGCAGAAGGCACGAGTTGAGCGTAATACCGTGCAGTTTGTGCAGGGCTATCCAGCTAATAATGTGTTACTCACTGGGGCACGGGGAACTGGCAAGTCGTCATTAATTAAAGCCTTATTGAATAAATATGCGAGCCGCGGTTTGCGCTTAATTGAGGTCGAGAAACGCGATTTAACCGACCTACCCTTGATCGTAGAGCTGATTTGTCAGCGCCCAGAGCGTTATATTCTGTATTGTGACGATCTGTCTTTTGAGGCCGATGACCCAGGGTATAAGGCGCTCAAAGTCGTATTAGATGGTTCGATTGCTGCGGCCTCTGAGAACTGTTTGATTTATGCCACTTCTAATCGTCGCCATTTAATGCCAGAGTTTATCCAAGAAAACCTTGAATATCAGCATGTTGGCGAAGAAATCCATCCCGGCGAGACCAGCGAAGAGAAGATTTCTTTATCGGAGCGCTTTGGTTTGTGGGTCTCGTTTCACGCCTTCGATCAAGACGAATTTTTGCGCATTGTACAAGTGTGGTTGCGGCACTTTAAGTTAAGCCCCAAGCAATGTGAGGGCGCCGAGCGTGCTGCCTTGCAGTGGGCCTTGGAGCGCAGCTCGCGTAGCGGTCGGGTCGCGTGGCAGTTTGCTCGCGACTGGGCCGGTCAGGTTCGCTTAGCGGATAAACCCTGAGGTCGTGGCATTGATACCTTGTAGTCTCTGTAGTCGCTCTGATGCCTCATAAAATAATCGTGGCCGCAGGAGTGTTGCAGCGTGCCGACGGTCAGTTTTTGTTAGCCCAACGCCCCCCAGGAAAAGCCTATGCGGGTTACTGGGAGTTTCCGGGTGGTAAAGTTGAAGCGGGTGAATCTACACTGGCCACCTTACAACGCGAGTTGTACGAGGAATTAGGAATTCACGCTACCGAAGTCTATCCTTGGTTAAGACGTGAGTTCGTCTATCCCCATGCGACGGTATCTCTGCATTTTTTCAGGGTGCGGGCCTGGCAGGGGGAGTTGAGTGGACGCGAAGGTCAGGCCTTTGCGTGGCAGACGATGACGCCCGATGTCAGTCCGATATTACCAGCGAATACGCCCATCTTGGCTGCATTGGGATTGCCAGAGCAGTATGCAATTACAGGTTTTGAACCGCAGCAGCAGGCTCAAGCCTTGTTGCGCATCGAGTTTGCGCTCGACCAGGGCTTACGTTTGGTGCAAATTCGCGGTAAAGATTGGCAGCAAGCTGCGTTCTCACAGTTTGCTGCCGAAGTGGTGAGTTTGGCGCATCGCTATGGTGCACGCGCTATAGTCAACGGCAATTATGCGCTTGCGGCAGATATCTGCGCTGATGGCGTACACCTCACTGCTAAAGAGTTGCGCGCACTGACCACGAGACCCGCGCTGCCTTTGGTTGCTGCTTCTTGCCATGACGCGTTTGAATTAGCGCAGGCTGAGGCGTTAGGCTTAGATTTTGTGGTGTTAGGCCCAGTCTTGCCGACACAGTCACATCCCGGTGCACCCCATTTAGGTTGGTCCCGCTTTGGTGATTTATGCGCGAATCGTAGCGTCCCGATTTATGCGTTAGGTGGATTAGTAAGGGCGGATTTGCCATTGGCCTTAGTCCAAGGTGCACATGGTATTGCGATGATACGGGGTGCTTGGGACGCGTAGGCCTAGATTTGTATGGATCGGTGGTGTCTAGTTGAGCTTGAGATCTGTGTGTTCGTCAATCGACTCAACATCATCTGTATCCACAATAGGTACACGGTAGCTTTCGCTAGCCCACGCCCCTAAGTCTGCCATTTTGCAGCGCTCAGAACAAAATGGACGAAATCGATTATCGACATCCCAAACCGCGCTAGCGCCACAAAAAGGGCAGGCAACAAGTTTTGGTTTCATGCCTAGTGAACAGTGCCGTTAGCGTAGATTGGGTTATAGCGCGCAGAAGGTGAGTTCAAACGCAATATCATCTTCAGCTGGTTTAGGGCGTTGCGCGCCCTCTTGTACCGTAAAGCGAATATTCAGCGCATATTTATTAGCGCTGATTTCGGGCACGCAATTGTATTGATCATCAAGGCTTACACGAAGCATTTGAGCAACACGCCCCCCCATCATTTGCTGATAGACACCTTGTTGAGCAATTTGTTGCGTTGCTTTGCTACTGCCACGCAATAACTTCAAAACAATTTGCATAGCATCTCGTGTGGGTAAGAATGGCGCAATCCATTGGTTCAGTGCTTGACGCCGTGAATCGGAGCTTTGTTGTAGCCAAAAGTAGTAAGACGGTAAGTCAAATTGGCAGACGCCGCCAGGGATGACAGTGCGTTGTTTAATGCTCATCAGCCATTCGTTATCGCGTAACTCCTGCCCTAACTTGCCAGAGGCTTGTAGGAGCTGCGTGGATGCCGATTCAATTTGATTCAACACATGCGATAGTGCATCCTCAGAGATCTCGGGATTGCCACGCAAGGCTAGCAACACTTGTTTTTGGCGGTCGAGTTCTTGAAGCAAATCAGATTTTAAATCGGCGCGACTAGCTACCTCTAGAATTTCAAAAACCAGAAGTAGGGCAATATGATGGTCGTTGGCCACTTCGCGTGATTCATAGCAGTGAAATCGACCAAAGAGGTCCTCAAGGCGCAATAAGGTGCGCACACGTTCACTTAATGGATGCTCGTAGACAATCACGCCGGGCGACCTTGAATGTTTTGAGTTGTTGACTAATTCGCGGAGTATCTTATAAAAATAAAGAAAAATAAAGACTTATAGTGCAAGTCTTTAAATAATAAGCGAATAAATTAAAGTGCATGGGATTTCAAGTCAAGATATTTTTGATGCAGCGCAGCAACTTGCTGACGCAGATACGCTAAATCGCGGTCATTGACAATCACGTCATCCGCCGCTGCTAAGCGTTGGTCGCGAGTGCATTGAGCGGCCATGATCGAAGCGATTGTCTCTGTACTAAGTTGGCTGCGCTGCATGGTCCGGCTGACTTGTAAAGACTCAGGGCAATCCACCACCAGAATGCGTTCTATCAGTTGACGATAACTGCCGGACTCGATCAATAACGGCACCGCGAGTAATACATAGGGCGCGTTAGTCGCGGCACGAACCCGATGCTCTGCAGTAGCGCGAATTTGTGGATGCAGGATGGACTCTAATCGTGTGCGTTGTGAAGCATCTTGGAAGACTATCTTGCGCATTGCTGAACGGTCTAGTGCCCCTTCAGGGGTGCAGACCGCGTCACCAAAACTGTTGCGGATTGCCGGCATTGCAGCGCCGTGTGCGGTAGTTAATTCGTGTGCAATGGCATCGGTGTCGACTAACGCGGCACCTAGCTCCTGAAACAGTGTCGCAGTTTGCGACTTACCAGATCCAATACCGCCAGTAATACCAATACAACAAATCATAATTTAGAGTCGACCTAAATAAAGCTGGGTTAAGGTGTTGCCATAAAACAGAGCCACTAGACCGCCAATCGCTAGAAAAGGCCCGAAAGGTAAAGGCACATGGCGATCTCTGCCGGTAACGACAATGAGTGTAACCCCAACTATAGCACCTGCAATAGAGGATAATAAAATGGTTAATGGAAGCTGTTGCCAGCCCAACCAAGCGCCAATTGCAGCTAACAGTTTGAAGTCACCGTAGCCCATACCCTCTTTGCCCGTCGCCCATTTGAAGAGCCAAAAAATAGACCACAGTGTCAGGTAACCAATCACTGCACCAACTACGGCATCTTGCAGAGGGGCATAAGTTTGATTTAAGTTAAAAATCAGGCCCAACCATAAGATGGGCAAAGTAATGCTATCAGGTAGATAGAAGGTATCGATATCGATGCCGGTGAGGGCGATCATTGACCAACAAAAGATCAATGCGCCTGCCAGCGCCAGGCTCCACCCAAAGTGCCAAGCAGCATAGGCAGATAAAAGGGCAGTGATGAGTTCAACAATAGGGTAACGCACCGAAATCGCAGTGCTGCAACCTGCACATTTACCGCGCAAGTATAGGTAACTTAAGACTGGAATATTCTCGAGGGCGGTAATCGGGTGCGCACAGCTGGGGCATTGAGAGCGCGGCCAGGCTAGGTTATAGGGTTCTGATGCAGTGATCGGGGTGCCTAAAATTTCTGAGCTATCTGCGTGCCATTGCATCTCCATCATTTTCGGTAGTCGATGAATCACTACATTTAAAAAACTTCCGACGCATAACCCCAGAACAGCCGTGGTGATCACGAGCATGCTAGGTGATTCAAACAGTATGGAGATCGGTGCCATTAGCCCGCCATCTGAAAAATAGGCAAATACATTGCAATGATAATGCCGCCAATAATGACACCAAGTACTGTGATGAGTAATGGCTCCATCAAGCTTGACATCGATTTAACCATATCATCGACCTCAGCTTCATAGAAATCTGCGCATTTCCCCAGCATATCATCTAGAGACCCAGACTCCTCACCAATTAAGGCCATTTGTATCACCATGTTAGGGAACACGCCTGTCGCTTGCATGGAGAGAGATAGGCCTGCGCCAGTAGATACTTCTGATTGAATCGTTTTAGTCGCAGTGAAGTAAACATGATTGCCAGCCGCGCTAGCAACAGAGTTGAGGGCTTCAACCAGCGGCAAACCTGCTGTGAACATGGTTGCAAGGGTGCGGCACCAACGTGAAACCGCTGATTTTTTGAACAATGCTCCAAATATGGGAATATGCAATAAAAAGTGATCCATGTTTTGCTGCATTGTTTGGGAGCGTTTCCAGGTCCAAAAGAAAAGCCAAATACCAAAACTAGTGGCACCTAATATGAAGATCCAATTGTTTAGAAAAAACTGTGAACAATCAACTAGTAGTTGTGTTGGTGCGGGTAATGCTCGGCCGGAGCTTTTAAAAATAGCCTGAAATTTAGGAACCACAAACAGCAACATGCCCAGCACCACAATTAATGCGATCATTAATACGGTAATCGGGTAGAAGAGTGCGGCCTTTATTTTAGATTTAATAGCTAATATTTTTTCTTGATGAGTGGCTAGTCGCTCGAGAAGGCTATCAAGAATACCAGCTGCTTCAGCTGCGCCAATCAAGCCGCAAAATAAGCTATCAAATTTCAACGGATGTTTTTCAAATGCTTGTTTGAGACTCATTCCAGTCTCAATATCACTTTTAATTTGTCGGAGTAATTTAGCCACCTCTGGATTGCTCGCGCCATCACTCACAATGTCAAAGGCTTTAATTAGCGGCACACCAGCTTTTAGCATAGTCGCGAGTTGGCGAGTAAATAAGGCCACATCTTTTTCACTGACAGAGCCGCCAAAACTAAATTTAAATTCTTTACGTGCCTTGGATACTTCAACAATTTTAATGCCTTGGCGACGAAGAGCTGTTTTAACAAAGCCCTCATTCGGCGCTTGCATTTCGCCCCGGATGGTCTTGCCAGCGCGGTCGCGTCCATGCCAACGATAAGTGGAATCGGTCGACGCTTTAGTAGAGGATATAGCTGCCATAGATAACCTAGAAAAAAGAAATGAGAGTGTAAACAATAAAAAATAAACAATAAACAATAAGCAATATAAGGGGGGTGTATTGAAATCAATAGCGCTTCCCTTACCTGCATCAGAGGCTATGATAGCAGTGTCTATTCTGATTGTGGATTACAGAGCAAGAAATAGCGCATCACAGGTATCATTATTTAGATACCATTAACATCGAGTATCATTTTTGATGGTGGCTAGCCTCTATCAAAGACGGGTGATCAAGATGATTTCATGATTCTCGATGGATGTAGGCGAATTATTTTAATTGCACGATCTTGAGTTTGCACTATTTCTAACGTGTGGTTGGCGATGCGCACGCTGGTGTTAGGCTCCGGAATGGTTTGCAAATGCTCCAGAATTAATCCGTTAATAGTTTTGGCATTTTCTAGCGGAAAATTAAAGCCGAGTTTACGATTCAAATCGCGTAGCAGAGTGCCCCCTTCAACCAAATAGCTACCATCAGTTTGTTGATGTAGGCCGCGGGTGTTCAGTGGCGATTGGGTTGTGAACTCTCCGACAATTTCTTCCAAAATATCCTCTAGTGTGATCAGGCCTTTGAGCTCACCATACTCATCGACCACTAAGCTCAGACGTCCCTGGCGTTCTTGGAAATTTTGCATTTGTGATAGCAATGGCGTGGTCGTTGGTACAAAGATGGGTGCGCGAATAATTTCACGCAGTTGCTCATGACTGAATTCTTCGCGTTGAATCAGTGCAAGCGCATGACGTACGCGTAATATTCCCAGCACATTATTAAGATGTCCTTGATAGATGACGACTCGGCGATGGTGGGCAGTGGCGATTTGCGCTGTTAATTCATCGATTGGTAAATCGATATTAATGCCTTCGATTTGATGTTGCGGCACCATCACGTCATCGACTGTAATCGCGCCAATTTCGAGTAGATTGAGGAGTACAGATGCATGCTTTTTGGGCAGTGCATTGGAGGACTCCATCACAATCGTGCGAATCTCATCGATAGACAAAGGCTGTGGACCGGACTCTTGTGGTTTGAGTCGCAGTAGTCGTAGTGTCATATTCAAAATGACATCGGTAGATGCACTCAAAAAAGAAACAAAAGGCGCTGAGAGTATCGCGAGTCCGCGCATCGGTAGTGCGATATAGCGGGCAATCGATACTGCGCTATGCTGACCAAGTCGTTTGGGTACGATTTCGCCGATCACGATCGACAGATAGGTGATGCATAATACGACAATGCCTGTGGCCATGAAGCGGCTTAATTGTGCTTCTATGCCTAGCGTGCTTAACCACACGGCAAACGGCTCAGCCAAGATAGCCTCTCCGACAATGCCATTCAGTAAGCCAATCGAGGTGATGCCTATTTGTACGGTCGATAGGAAGCGGGTCGGCTCGGCGCTGAGTTTGATTGCCGCTGCAGCCAAGCGGTCGCCTCGTTGGGCGAGAGTAGCAAGGCGTGACGGTCTAGCGGTCAGCAATGCAACTTCCGACATCGCGAATGCGCCATTGAGTAGAATTAGACTACAAAGGAGAATGATTTCCATGGAATGCTCTACGATGGTTGGAATACGCGAGTGTGCGCGTATTCAGTGCTATTAAAATCAGCCACGCCCAAGCAGAATTTCAATCACAAATTTACTGCCTAAGTAGGCTAATACCAAGAACAAAAATCCAATCAATGTCCATCGAATGGCAATACGCCCCCGCCAACCATATCGATGACGGCCAATTAATAAGGTGGCAAACACCATCCACGAGAAAATACCAAAAACAGTTTTATGATTAAACTGAACCGCTTTATGGAAAATCTCTTCAGAAAAGATAATGCCCGACATTAAGGTCAGGGTGAGGCAGATAAAACCAGCCCAGATCATCTTGAAAAGCAATGCTTCCATGGTTAGTAGTGGCGGTAGGTGACGTAGCCCTATTGGTAGGGCAGGTCTGTGGAGGTGACGCTGTAGCATACGCATCAGCAACACATGCAGTGATGCTATTGTAAACAGGCTGTAAGCCAACATAGCAATCAGTAAGTGTAGTTTAAACGCCCACAGCTCCGTGTTCTCAATGGCGCGCGTTGGCGCTAGAAATGGCGGCAGTGCTGCTGACATGGCGGCAAATGGGAGCACTAAGGAATGCAGGCCTAGCAGCGGATAAAACCAGTGCCCTAGCCAGTAGATCATTACGGTGAGCCATAAAATGACGGAAATCGAGTCGCCGAGTCCAATGTAGAGAAGGCCATCGAAAAACATGTGCTTGTAGAGTGCTGCAGCATGTATCAATAGAGTTGTGGCGATTGTGAATTGGAGCAGTCGATCATGGCTTGGCTGTGGTCGGAATTGCGCAATCGAGCTCGTCCATTGTCGCTGCCAGAGGTAGAGTGCGATAATGCTGTAGAGGCTGGCGCTCAGGAAAAACAACCCTGGCGCAGTCGTGAGATACGTTAAAATAACGGGCATGGACATTGTGTAAGTTTAACCCAACCTGAATAATATTGAAGATATGTTTGATAATCTGACTGGGCGTCTTGCAAAAGTTGTTAAAACACTGCGCGGTGAAGCGCGCCTGACTGATGCCAACATCCAAGAGGCATTGCGTGATGTTCGGATGGCCTTGCTTGAGGCTGATGTGGCGCTGCCAGTGGTTAAAGTATTCATAGATCGTGTCCGGGGAAAAGCGATTGGCGAGGAGGTGATTGGGAGCTTAACTCCTGGTCAAGCCTTAATTGGCATTGTACATCGTGAACTAGTCACCTTGATGGGCGGTTTTAATGAGTCGCTCAATTTAGCTACTCAACCGCCAGCAGTGATACTCATGGCTGGACTGCAAGGCGCTGGTAAAACTACGAGTGTCGGTAAATTAGCGCTGTGGCTGCGCAGTGAGCAGCGCAAAAAAGTTCTTTTAGTGAGTTGTGACGTCTATCGTCCGGCAGCGATTGAACAGTTGCGGGTATTGGCAGAGCAAACCGAGGTTGACTTTCACCCTGTTTTGGATGGTGAGCAACCGGTAGCGATTGCTCAACGTGCGTTGGCCTATGCGCGCACTCACTTTCATGATGTGTTGATTGTTGATACTGCAGGTCGTTTGGCAATTGATCAAGCGATGATGCAGGAGATTCAGCAGTTGCATGCTGCACTCAAGCCGATTGAGACCTTGTTTGTTGTCGATGCCATGCAAGGCCAGGACGCAGTCAATGTTGCCCAGGCCTTTGGTGCGGCATTACCCTTAACTGGTGTTATTTTAACCAAGTTAGATGGTGACTCTCGGGGAGGTGCCGCATTGTCGGTGCGGCACGTGACGGGGCAACCGATTAAGTTTGTAGGCACCGGCGAGAGGATAAATGGTTTAGAGCCATTCCATCCCGATCGTTTGGCCTCGCGTATTCTAGGCATGGGCGATGTCTTGTCCCTGATTGAAGACGTGCAAAAATCGGTTGATCATGAGCAAGCAGAAAAACTTGCCCGGAAAGTGAAATCTGGTAAGGGTTTTGATTTGGAGGATTTCAAGCAACAAGTCGTGCAAATGCGCAAAATGGGTGGTATGAGTGCCTTGATGGACAAACTGCCCTCTGAACTCGCGCGTGCAGCGCAAAACGCTCCACAAGTCGACGATAAGTCGATCGCCCGTTTAGAAGGCATTATCAACTCGATGACCGCTCTCGAGCGTGCTAAGCCAGAGTTACTAAAAGCTTCGCGCAAGCGCCGCATTGCCACTGGTGCTGGGGTTAGCGTGCAAGAGGTTAACCGCTTGCTGAGTCAGTTTGAACAAACTCAGAAAATGATGAAGATGGTTGCCAAAGGTGGAATGGCCAAAATGATGCGTAACATGAAGGGTATGTTTCCCGGCATGCGTTAATCTCTGAGAGCGCCTCATTAATTGTTAGATATTGAGACAGTGTAAAGTGTGCAAGCGCCCGTTGGGGCGCGATTGGTTTTGTTATTTCAGACTAAAACCATGATTTCGAATAAATTGACCAAAATCAGTACGTTCAGGTACTGCATATTGGCGGGCTTTGTCCTCAGACCAACCGTAGAACTCGACTTCTCCAAATTGTTCGGGATTACGTTGCTGACGGTAGGGCTGCATTTGATGGCGTCGGTGGTCATAGGCATCAACATGGGTTTTTAGTGAATCTTCAGAGTAGCGATTCTTGTGTACAGTCGCAGTAAGCGGTAGGCGTGCAGTGATCTGCCCAGATTGTAGTGGGTAGCCAAGGCATAGCCCGGCCAATGGAAAAACCCCTTCCGGTAAGCCTAGAAGTGCGCTGTTTTGGACGATAGCATTGCGGATGCCGCTAATCGGACAAGTGCTCAGGCCGACGGACTCTGCGGCTCGGATAAAGTTGGTCATCATGATCCCGGCATCGACTGCGGCATTCATAAAATGATCTAGGTGTTCGTTCGCAAACGGTTTGTTACGCCACGCTCCAAGCAGACGTGCGCGGCGGTTATTGCCGCAAAACACCAAAAACACGGGTGCTTTATTTATCCACGGCATGTCGGGAATGTTGGCGACTATCTGCGCCCGTAGTTCGGTATCAGTCACATGGATGATATCTGCTTGCTGGAGGTCTGACTTAGATGGGGCGGACATGGCGCACCCTAGTAAGGTTTGCAGCAACTCAGGGCTGACTTCCTGTGAGCTGAAGCGCCGCGCTGAGCTGTGTTGGGCCATGCTAATCAATTGATCGAGTTGCGCCGGTTCGGTATCTTTAATCGGGGCGAATGTGTCGCCGAAACGTTTTTCTAGGAGGGTGGCGAGTTGACGTGCTTTTTTGACTGCGAGGTCTTTCATAAAGTCCTTATAAATCAATTATTTATAAATAAATTAGAGTGCTGTGGTGGCCAGTGGCTCAGTCTAGGGTTGTGGGGTAGTGCTTGCATTAGATTATAGGAGTAGCGTAGAATCCGTCCCTTTCGACTTTTCTGGTCGCTAGGGATACTGTTATGGTAGTCATTCGTCTTGCTCGTGGTGGCGCTAAGAAGCGTCCATTTTACAACTTAGTTGTCGCCGATTCGCAATTTCCTCGAGATGGCCGCTTCCTTGAGCGCTTAGGATTTTACAATCCTAAAGCTCCAGAGGGTACTGAGCGCTTACGTGTGAATCGTGAGCGTTTGGCTTTTTGGCAAAGTAAGGGTGCTGCGCTCTCAGATACCGTCACTCGTCTGGTCAAGCAAGCTGGTGGACAGCAAGCCGCTTGAGCGGTTGGTCTTGATGGGGCGTATCGTAGCGCCCTACGGTGTTAAAGGCTGGCTCAAGATCGATCCATTTACACAGCATGTGCATGGTTTGCTTGGGTACGACCATTGGCACGTAGGTATAGATGGTGCTTGGCAAATTCGTAAAGTAGACAGTGCAAAAGTGCATGGCGCTACTGTGGTTGCTAAGCTACTAGGAATCGAAGATCGTGATATGGCCTTGCCCTTGCAAGGCTTACGAGTGGCTGTGTTACGTAGTGAGTTTCCCGACCCAGAGCCTGGTGAGTATTACTGGGAAGACTTGGTCGGATTGACGGTTGTGAATGAGCAGGACTGTGTTTTAGGCCAAGTTGCACGGATTTTTGAGACCGGGGCTAATGATGTCATTGTGGTTCAAGGTCAGCGTGAGCGTTTGTTACCGTTTATTGAACCAGTCGTGCGGCGAATCGATCTTGCTGCTAAGACAATAAAAGTGATTTGGGATGTGGATTACTGATGTTGCAGTTTGACGTAGTGACGCTATTCCCTAAGATGTTTGAGGCAGTTACAAATTTAGGTATTACTGGACGTGCACGTAAGCTGGGGTTGTATCAGTTTATCGCTTGGAATCCCAGAGACTTCGCAGGCAATGCCCATCGGAGTGTTGATGACAGGCCTTACGGTGGTGGTCCAGGTATGGTGATGATGGCAGAGCCGCTGAGTTGTGCTTTAGAGTTTGCGACCGGTCGTCAGCGCAGTAATGGTGTGCAGCGTTCAAAAGTTGTGTACTTAACGCCGCAGGGTCGTCTCTTAGACCATGCCAAAGTGATTGAATTGTCGCAGTTGTCAGGTTTAGTATTACTTGCCGGACGTTACGAGGGGATTGATGAGCGCTTGTTGCAGCAACATGAGATTGAAGAGCTGTCAATTGGCGATTATGTGTTAAGCGGTGGTGAACTGGCAGCAATGGTTTTGATGGATAGTGTGATTCGACAACTACCGGGTGCTTTAGGCGATCACGAGTCAGCGACGCAAGACTCTTTTGTAAACGGATTGTTAGACTGCCCGCATTACACTAGGCCAGATAAAGTTGGTGATTTAGGTGTGCCAGCGGTATTAATGTCAGGTAATCATGCACATATTGCTCGTTGGCGTCTGAAACAGTCTTTGGGCCGGACATGGCAGCGTCGTCCGGACTTGCTCAGTAAGCGTGGTATGAGTGCGGAAGAGCAGTTGTTGTTGGCCGAGTTTCAAGACGACACCAAACAAGTTTAGTATTAAGCAAAGTTATTAAAAAGTAATTGAGTAATTAAGTTTAAGTAATTAAGTAAATTGAATAATTAAAGCCTATGCAGTTTAATTTTTGATGGGTTGATGTTGCAGTGGTATTTAGCGCGTCAGTTGGTTCCTATCAAGTTGCACGTCACATGTTTTTATGGAGTTAAAAATGAATATTATTGAACAGTTAGAGAAAGAAGAGATTGCTCGTCTAGGACGTAATTTGCCAGAGTTCACCACGGGCGACACGGTCGTTGTTAGCGTGAATGTGGTTGAGGGCGAGCGCAAGCGGGTCCAAGCCTATGAAGGTGTGGTGATTGCTAAGCGTAATCGTGGTATCAATTCAGCGTTTATCGTGCGTAAGATGTCATCAGGCGAGGGTGTCGAGAGAACATTCCAAACTTATTCGCCATCGATTGCTAATATCGAAGTCAAGCGTCGTGGCGACGTGAGTCGTGCTAAGTTATATTATTTGCGCGGCTTGTCTGGCAAAGCTGCTCGGATTAAAGAAAAACTCAAGATTAGCACCCCTGTTGAAGTGCAGACTAATGTCGCTTCAGCCGTAACGCCAGCAGCCTAGTTATAGCGCGCTAGCGTAGATCTTAAAAAAGGCGACGGTGTGTCGCCTTTTTTATTGGTCAGTAGTGTCAGCGGTTTATAGTTAATTTCATCACTGTTACTAACTTCACATCGATCAATCGCCCTTCTTTGGTTGAATCTTATAGCGCAATGTTGATTTTGATCCGTAGAGTAAAATTAAATATTAATGCATCCATAGTCATGGGGGTTGTGACGTTGATGTTGAACCCGTCTATCGTTCTAGCAGATCCACTATCAGAAATTAGTGCGCAAGCCGAAGGGGGGGCAGGAGAAATTGCGTTACAGCGGATCGCGCGTGAGCAACCGCCAATAGCGCATTCGACCTGGTCCAAATGGGAGCGCCTGCGAATTCAGATTTTGAGTCAGCAGGAGCGTAATCACGACATCGTGGAGCGCGTTATAGCGTGGCCGGCTGCTGTTGAATTAGCCCCCGAAGTGTTCGCGCAAGCAGCGCAGGCCGCTTCGACTTTGGGTGATTGGCCGCGTGTTAAACACTTTGCCGCACAGGCGTTGTGGCTAGGTCAGTTAGACCTGCCAACGGTAAAGTTATTACGCGTACTAGTGATTGCCAGCCAAGCGCAGAGCGCCCAAGGTCGAGATGCATATTTGAGTATGTTGCGATACGAGCAAGATTACGGCAGCGCCGATGCGGTATTGACTGAGCGTTTTGTGAATATGCTTCTGGATAATGGTTTGATCAGTGAAGCAGTGCTGTGGTTAGGTCGATTAAATGAGCGCTCACCTGCTGCGATTCGCCTGCGCGTCTACACTGGCGTGATTACACCACAGGCGGCTGTTGTAGATATTAGACGTCTATTAAGTCAAGCGCCTTTGACGAGTCACGCTAGCTGGTGGACATTAATGTTGGAGCTTGCAGCCAGGCACCCAAATGAATTGTTACGAGTCGAAGCGTTAGAGCACTTGTTGCATTATCAAGCCATGAAAGATGGGCGAGAGATTCGCCAAACGGCGACCCAGCTGTGGCAACTCTACGATCAACAAGCATTGATTGTGGCCAATGCTCGACAACTGCTCATGGGAGATGAGGTGCAGTGGCTTACTGATGCTAGAGGGCAAAACGGTAATCTAGAATCACGAATCATTTGGGCTTATTTAGCAAGACGTGCACAGTCGCAAGACGTTCAAAAAGCTGCTCAGCAAAGCCTCGCCGAACGCCATATCGCGATGGGTTTGACCAATACAAGTATTCGCTTGTTTGATAGCCTAATGGCGCCACAACAAGTGCATGAAAATGCACGTTATGTATTGGGCGAAGGCGCAAACGCGGTTGGCGATGGTGTCACTGCATTGCGCTATTGGCAGCAGCTACCTCCGCCAGAAAAAATGAATACAGCGAACTGGCAATTAAGAATTGCGCAAATTGCAATTTCGGTGAGGAATATTGAAGCCGCTAAACAAGCCACACAATTGTTGAGCGTGGATCCGCTGTTGTTGAAAGCCGACCAAGATAGTGTGCTCAAGCTGGCGCAGCAGCTATTAGATCAAGGCATAGATGAATTAGCAGAAAAACTTCTAATATCGCTATTGACCAATGTGCAGGAGCGACAATTACCTCAAGTCATGTGGACGCTAGCTCGGACCGCTCAGGCCCAGGGACAATGGGAGCGTGCAGGTGATTTATATATGCGGGTGGCGGTGATGAAACAAGCGCCACTGGAGCTCATTGAGGAGGCGCGTCTGCAAGCGGGCAATCTCTTCGCTAAATTGGGCTTCATTGCCGATAGTCAGCGTCAATTTAAGTGGTTGATTACCCATAGCAAAGATCCGGTGCGATTAAATATAGCAAAGAGAGCACTTAATTAGACGGCATTTTCCAAAAACGCTCAGGTAATAACCATGGGTGGTATTAATCCAACGGATACGATATTGCACGGTTATGTTGTGATAGCTAAAGGCAACACCTTGGATATGTAATGCAGGTTGATGCACTTCCTTGTAGAGATGCGGCGCTTGCGTGTCCGATAGCCAAGGTGGTGGTAATGGATAAGCGGATAGCCGTAGCAGGATTAGCCTAGCACGTTTGCTTAGAGTCCATATAGGCTATCTAGTTGACTTGGGGCTGCGGCCGCGGGTAGCATCAATAAAAGAACTGGTAGTGTATGTGAAGCATTGAGAATAAGCGGTGCGGTTTAAAAGCGATGAGTTCAAGTCATCGAATTTTTGAGTAAATAGCGCATTTATAATGGGAGGTAAAATGATTCATTTATTAGTGCATGATAAGCAAGATACCGTCGGTGTTGCAGTGATTGAAGGCATTATTGCAGGACAAGAAATGACGGGTTGGGTGATGGAAGATGACTCCACTATTACTGTGACTGCTAAGAGTGATATACCGATAGGGCATAAGGCGGCAATTCGTGATATCAAAGCTGGCGATACCATTATTAAATACGGGTTTGATATTGGAAAGGCTGTTGCTGATATTCATGTAGGTGAACATGCGCATGTTCACAATATTAAAACCAAGCGTTGGTAATCGCATCACACGTATCCTCTAAGAGGATTGTTGGTGAATAGAACATGCAGTATTCAATGGACGTTTGGTGATATACGATCGTCTAATCACTTTTATCTATCATGAGGTTTAAATATGATTAATAGTAAAACAACGTTTTGGGGTTATCGCCGTGAAAATGGTCGCGTCGGCGTGCGTAATCATGTGATTATTTTGCCGGTAGATGATTTGTCCAATGCCGCTGCAGAAGCAGTGGCGCATAGCATACCCGGGGCGATGGCAATACCACATCCCTATGGCCGCTTACAGTTTGGTGCTGACTTAGATTTGCATTTTAGAACCTTGATTGGTGCAGGATCTAATCCGAATGTGGCTGCTGTTGTAGTGATTTGTATTGAAGAGGGTTGGGCTAAACGAGTCGTTGATGGCATTGCCGAAACTGGCAAACCAGTCACTGGCTTTGGCATTGAATTGCATGGTGATCACAACACGATTATGCGCGCTTCAAAAGTGGCTAAAGAATATGTACAGTGGGCCTCGGAGTTGCAACGCGTTGAATGCCCAATTAGCGATCTATGGGTCTCAACTAAGTGCGGCGAGTCAGACACCACCTCAGGTTGTGGTTCTAATCCCACCGTTGGTAGTGCTTTTGACAAGATGGAACCTTTGGGCATCACTATGTGCTTTGGTGAAACGACTGAAATTACCGGTGGCGAGAATATTGTGGCGGATCGTTGCGCAACCCCTGAAGTGCGCAAGCAATTCATGGCAATGTTTGATCGCTACCAGGCAGTGGTTGAAAAGAATAAAGTCGATGACTTATCTGATTCGCAACCCACTAAAGGTAATATTGCTGGTGGTTTAACGACCATTGAAGAAAAGGCGCTGGGTAATATTCAAAAAATTGGTAAAAAATGTAAAGTGATTGGGGTGCTAGACAAAGCCGAAGAGCCAACAAAACCTGGCTTGTGGTTTATGGATTCATCATCGGCCGCCGCAGAGATGGTGACCTTGTGTGCTGCATCTGGTTTTGTGGTTCATTTATTTCCAACAGGTCAGGGCAATGTAATTGGTAATCCTATTATTCCAGTAGTCAAACTTACTGCAAATCCACGCACTGTACGCACCATGAGCGAACATGTTGACTATGATTGTTCGGGCTTGTTACAACGAGAGAAGAACCTAGACCAGACAGGTGATGAGTTGATTGATGTCATGCTTCGCACTTGTAATGGACGTTTGACTTCAGCGGAAGCTTTGGGGCATCGTGAATTTGTTATGACTCGTCTCTACGAAAGCGCTTAATTTTTAGTGTTTCCTGGATATACAAACGCTACTACAATCATCATGGGTAGCGCTTGTAATTACAATTTAATCTTTTTAGTTGGACTTGCTATAGACAGGCCTTATTGCCTTAGTCAATATCATCTATTGATTTAAGAGCCCGTGTAATCTTCAGCTCATGAAACGAGATTCAACGTAATAGCCTTAGCATGTGCCAGTATTTATCAAACGGGAGATGTTATGCGTTTTATTTGGAATAGGTCGCTACAGCATGCTGTTGAGAGTATGTTGGTGGTATGTGGATTGGTATCCATTGTAGCTGTTGCGCAAGAGTATCCAACGCGTGCGATTCGTATGGTATTGCCATTTCCTGCGGGTGGCGGTAGTGACCTGGTGGCAAGAATTATTGCTCAAAAATATGCACAGTTATTGGGTCAACAAGTAATCGTCGACAATCGTGCCGGTGCAAGCGGCAATATTGCATCTGAAATTGTCGCAAAAGCGCCGGGTGATGGATACACAATTTTATTTGCAAATTCATCAATGTCGATCAGTCCGGCAATCTATAAGTCTTTATCTTATGATCCGGTTAAAGATTTTACAGCAGTGTCTATGGCCTCATCGTATCCCTTCGCTTTAGTCGCTCATCCAGCGTTGCCTGTTAAAAATGTAAAGGATTTGATTGCACTAGCCCTAGCAAAACCCTATGCCTTGGATTATTCCTCAGCGGGCACCGGTACGATGTCGCATATGGCGATGGAGATGCTGAGAGTCAAAACCGGAGCAAATATTACACATTTGCCATATAAAGGCGCATTGCCCTCAACAGTTGCCTTGTTAACAGGTGATTGCCAGGTGTCTTTTGTAGTGATGCCAGTTGCAGCGCCAAATATCAATGCACAGCGTCTGCGCGGTTTGGGCGTGGCGGCGAAGATACGTGCAGCAATCATTCCTAATGTGCCAACTATGGAAGAGGCTGGTGTCAAAGATCATGTTGCATTACAGTGGAATGGTTTGTTTGTGCCGTCGAAGACGCCTGCCAATATTCAAGATCGATTATATCGTGATTGGGTGTTGGCCTTAAAAGCTCCTGATGTTATACAAAAAATTCGTGCTGAAGGTGCAGAGCCCGTGGGTAATACCACTGCGGAGTTCTCTGCATTTTACAAGGCCGAGACATTAAAGTGGGCTGATGTTGCAAAGCGATCTGGCACCAAAGTAGATTAATAGATCATCATTTATAAACGTTTATTTTCTAGATCGACTGATGAGCAATTGATGCCATATCTATCTTTAGCAGAGCTCACCGATATTGTCGCTCAAGCATTGCGACGTGCAGGCGCCAACCGACACATGGCTTTAACCACCGCCCAAGCGCTAGTGGTTGCTGAGGCTGAAGGTTTGCCAGGTCATGGGTTATCACGAGTGGCGTTATATGCGCAGCATCTCAAAGAGGGTCGAGCTGATGGGCGGGCAAAGCCGCTTGTAGTTCGGCGGGTCGGCGCTACCTGCTTAATTGATGCCGGTGGTGGTCTTGCCTTCCCAGCTGCGGTGATGGCAGGTCAAGAAGCGATGAAGCGCGCCCTACGCTACGGTGTGGCGTATGTGGGTGTCAATAACAGCCACCACTTTGGGGCGGCAGCTTATCATCTTGCACCGCTAGCCGCTGCTAAATTAGTGGGTATTGCATTGACCAACTCCCCTGCAGCGGTTAATGTTTGGGGTGGACGTCAAGCTTTTTTTGGCACCAATCCGATTGCTGCAATTTTTCCGCGCCGAGATTTGCCGCCTATCGTGATTGACTTATCCTTGACTGAAGTAACTCGAGGAAAAATTATGTTAATGGCAAAGTCGGGTCAATCGATTCCGCTAGGCTGGGCCGTAGATCGTGATGGTCAGCCTACAACGGATGCAAAAGCGGCACTTACCGGCAGCCTGACTGCGATTGGCGGAGTCAAAGGCACAGCATTAGCCTTAATGGTGGAAGTGCTTTGTGTTGCATTAACTGGAGCCGGACTGAGTGTAGAGAATGACTCTTATTTTGAAGCGGGCAGTCGCCCTCGTATTGGACATGGCATACTCGCGATTAACCCCGCTGCCCTAGCGGGAGCAGATGTTTACTATCACCGTATAGAGGACATGGTGCACGCTATGCTTAAAGATGTCGATGTGCGCTTGCCAGGTGCACGACGACAGCGCGCTCTGGCCGCCGCTGAGACTGCGGGTATAGAGATCACTGACAGCATGTATGCCGAGCTAAAGTCATTTGCTAAGCCCTCACGTTAACACCCTGGTTAAGACTGCAGTTAGGCCTACATTTAGGGTTGCGACTTTATACCGTAAGTAAACCAAGGATTATTTGTGCAGGACAGTGTAAATCAATGTCCTGTGTATTTGCAGTAGCGGTAGCAACTAAGAGAGTAAACATTAAGTGAATGCTGTAGAGTTGTTGCGTAGTGTGTTTGGCCATCCAGAGTTTCGTGGTGCGCAGGCCGATATTGTGAATCATGTTGCTGGTGGTGGTGACGCTTTAGTCTTGATGCCCACTGGTGGCGGTAAATCTTTGTGTTATCAACTGCCCGCATTGTTGCGTCCTGGGGTGGCTCTGGTTGTATCGCCATTAATTGCTTTGATGCAAGATCAAGTGGCCGCGCTCACGCAACTCGGGGTGCGAGCTGCAGTTCTCAACTCGACTTTGGATGCGCGTGCAGTGCATGGCGTAGAGCGTGCATTATGTGCTGGAGAACTGGACTTGCTATATGTTGCCCCCGAGCGTTTGATGATGCCTCGCATGCTAGAGTGCTTAGAAAACAGCGAGATTGCATTATTTGCTATTGACGAGGCGCATTGCGTATCACAATGGGGCCATGACTTCCGACCGGAGTATTTGCAATTGAGTGTATTGCATGAGCGCTTTCCGCAAGTGCCTAGAATTGCGCTTACTGCTACGGCTGATCCGCAAACTAGAACTGAAATTATTCGACGCTTAGGCCTTGATGATGCCAGAGTCTTTGTTTCTAGTTTTGATCGTCCTAATATTCGATATACCATAGTTGATAAGGTTGATCCTCGTCAGCAATTATTACAATTTATACGAGAAGATCATCCAGGTGATGCTGGAATCGTATATTGTTTATCCCGAAAAAAAGTAGAGGAAACTGCCACGTGGTTGGTAAGTATGGGGATTCGTGCTGTTCCCTATCACGCTGGCTTAGAGATGAGCGTGCGGATGGCGCATCAAGCACAATTTCAGCGTGAAGAGGGTATTGTGGTAGTAGCAACTATTGCATTTGGTATGGGTATTGATAAGCCTGATGTGCGATTCGTTGCGCATTTGGATTTACCAAAGAGCATTGAAGGTTATTACCAAGAGACTGGACGTGCAGGTCGTGATGGTGCGGCAGCAGATGCTTGGATGGCTTATGGATTAGCTGATCTAGTACAGCAACGTCGGATGATTGATCAATCTGAAGGCAGTGAGGAGTTTAGGCGCGTATCGGTTGTGAAGTTAGACGCGCTATTGGGTTTGTGCGAGTCGGCGAGTTGTCGGCGTGTGTTGTTATTAGAGTATTTTGGTGAGGCTAGTGTGCCTTGTGGGTATTGTGATACTTGTTTGAATCCGCCTGAAATTTGGGATGCAACCGAGGCTGCGCGTAAAGGTTTGTCGTGTATCTACCGCACAGGTCAACGATTTGGCGTAGTGCATTTGATTGATGTACTGTTAGGTAAAAGCAATGAACGGATTAAACAGTGGGGTCATGATCAATTGACAGTTTTTGGTATCGGCCTCGAGCATGACGAGATGACTTGGCGCAGTATATTTCGACAATTGGTGGCAATTGGATATGCACGTCCAGATCATGAAGCGTTTGGAGCCCTGCAACTAACCGCGAGCAGTCGACCTGTTCTCAAGGGTGAGGCACGAGTAGAATTAAGGCGAGTTGTGGTTCAGCAAGGACGAACTAGTAAGTTGCGTGCGTTACCAACAGCGATTAAACCGGCAGATGGTGATTTGTTTGAACGACTCAAGAATTGGCGAATGACGCAAGCGCGTGAGCAAGCAGTTCCAGCATACGTCATTTTTCATGATCGTACGCTGGCAGAGATTGCAACGGCTAAGCCTAGTAATTTGCAGGCGTTAGCAACCATTGGAGGTATGGGCAGTAAGAAATTAGAGCGTTACGGTGCAGAGTTATTGACATTGGTCCGTCAGTGAAATATTGGTATCGGTATTATTTGAGTATTAATTAGGCTGATTAAAATTAAAATGAGGAACTGTAGCGATGGCTATTACAATCTTTCCAGTTACACCGGATTTTGCTGCTGAAATTGGTGATGTTGATTTATCCCAAAAAATATCCGTTTCAGACATGGCGGAGATAAAAGAGGCGTTTTGGAAGTATTCGGTGTTGGTGTTTCCAGATCAAATACTCACACAGCAACAACAATTGAGTTTTGCTGAACACTTTGGTCCAATAGAGCGTGAGCGCACGCTTGATCCCAAAGCCACGCCGAGTCGATTTGATGGTGCGTTCTCGGACATTTCTAATTTAACCGCTAGTGGTGAGATTTGGGCTGAGGATAGTCGACAGCGCATGTATAAAGCGGGTAATAAGTTGTGGCATACGGATAGCTCATTTAAACGCTTGCCGAGTGTGTGTTCTATGCTTTATGCAACGACAGTGGTGCCTTTGGGTGGCCGTACCGAGTTTGCTGATCAACGGGCTGCTTATGATGCGTTACCACCAGTGATGAAGCAGCAGTTACACGGATTAATCGCCGAACATTGGATTGCCACATCACGCCGGCGGAGTGGCTTTAGTGAGTTTACCGTAGAAGAACAGCAACGCTTGCCTGCAGTGCCGCAGGCTTTAGTACGAACTATCCCGCAAAATGGGCGAAAATCCTTGTTTGTAGCCTCGCATGCTGGCCGCATCTATGGCATGCCAGATGCAGAAGGTCGTGCCTTGATTGATGATTTAATTGCGTATGTGATTCAACGACAATTTGTATACAGTCACCGTTGGCGGCCGAATGAATTAGTGATGTGGGACAACCGATGTACTATGCATCGTGGCACAGACTTTGATGATATGCGTTGGGTGCGTGATATGCGCCGCGTTACCGTCAGTGATATTGCCAACTCGTGCGAGCAAGAGGGGCTATCGCTGCCTGTCTAAGCGCTACCCGCATTATGAACGGCGCCTAGACGTTGACATTAGTCGAGTCGAATCTTGGCCTCGCGTACGACCCGAGCCCAACGGTCGACTTCGGTTTTAATGTGGCTTGAGAATTGCTCAGGACTGCCGCCCAACGCTTCAATGCCTTCGGCAGTGAAACGTTTGACAACGTCTTGTTGTTGCAATATTTTCATTAACTCGACATTAAGTTTGGTGATAATTTCGCGCGGAGTTTTGGCGGGTGCTAGCGGGCCGAACCAAGTCGTCGACTCATAGCCAGGTACGCCAGCTTCGGCTACGGTGGGTAGACTCGGTAGAATTTTTAAACGCTTCGTGGAAGCTACAGCAATGCCGCGCATACGACCGGCCTGCACATGTGGATACAAAGGTGGAACGCCGGTGATTGTGAGCGAGGTTTCACCCGAGATCAAGGAGATGGTCATCGGACCAGTGCCGCGATAAGCGATCGACGCGATATCTGTTTTAGTGAGTAACTTAAAGTACTCGACAGCTAAATGTGACGCACTGCCAGCACCAGATGAAGCATAGTTGATTTGACCGGGTCGCGATTTGGCCAAAGTAATGAGTTCACGGACCGAACGTACCGGCAGTGACGGATGCACAATTAACATATTGGGTACCATCGCAAACAAGATGACGGGTGCAAAATCACGACTGACCTCATAGGGGAGCTTTGGATAGAGAGCCGGGCCAAAGCCAAAAGTGCCGACATGACCAAAGATTAAGGTATAGCCATCGGCTGGTGATTTCGCCACATGATCTAGACCGATGGTGCCGCCCGCACCGGGACGGTTGTCGACAATCGCTGGCTGACCCCAAGCCTCGCCTAATTTTTGCATCATGATGCGAGCAATGATGTCTGTGCTACCGCCAGGGGCGAACGGCACAACTAAGCGGATTTGTTTGCTCGGATAACTGATAGACGTATCGGTTTGCGCATTTGCAAAGCTTGATAATAGCGTCAACCCGCATGTAACCTTGAGTAGTGTTATGAGTGATGCCTTGAGTCTGTTAGACGATATGATGTGGATCATGTGCAATGCATTCTGATGGCTTGATAAAGCATTTCTGAGATTGTTGGGGTTAATGATAGTTTAAGCGGCTAAAAAGTAAATGCATATTAAATGAATACCAAAATACCAAATAAGCATGAGGGATCATTCAATTAATACTGAAAACCTTCAATACCATAAGCGCTCATGAGTTGATTACGACTCATTTCACCAACGGAGTTGATACCAAGCATCGCCATGTTGCGATCGATTTCATCGTGCAATAAGCGAATAGCATGTCGTACTCCAGCTTCACCTGCAATAGCTGCTGCATAAAGCATGGGTCGGCCAATAAATACAAATTTCGCACCTAGAGCTAGCGCTTTTAGTACGTCAGTGCCGCGTCGTACACCGCTATCCATCATCACAGGGGTGTTACCAGCAGCAGCAACGATGCCGCCGAGTACGCGTAATGGCGCTGTTGCAGAATCGAGTTGTCGACCGCCATGATTGGATACAATAATGCCATCAACGCCGTGATCTAGGGCGAGTGGTACATCACCTTTGTCGAGCACACCCTTGATCAATAGATTACCTTTCCATAGCTTACGCATTAAGGCCACATGTTTCCAGTTTAGATGATCGCGGTTTGCGCGCTCGCGCACTGCAGTTGATGATAGTAAGGGCGTGCGTTTGCCCATATTTTCAAAGTGCGGCATACCTTGCTTCAGATAAGTGCGCACAGCTGTGCCGAATAGCCATTGTGGCCGCAGCATGCAATCCCATGCTAATCTTAGTGAGGGTCGCAAAGGTGTGTTGTATCCATTGCGCACATTATTTTCGCGATTAGATCCAACGGGTACATCCACCGTGAGCGCGAGCGTTTGGTAACCGGCCCGGCTAACACGTTCCACGAGTTCGGTAATTGCTGCATCATCACCAGGTAGATATGCTTGGAACCAAGCATTGCGGCCACCGGCCGCACGCACATTTTCAAGTGTAGTTAAGGAGGCACCACTGAGTAGCATGGGAATGTTGTGCGCAGCAGCTGCGCGTGCTAGATTGAGGTCGCCTTCATAGCCTGCCAAAGAAGTGCCACCCATTGGGCAGATTCCAAACGGTGCGTTATAGGTTTCACCAAATAATGTGGTTTGTTGCGACCGTTTTGAGACATCGACCAAGGTGCGTGGCACAAGTGCTAAATCGTCATACACAGATCGATTCCATTCTCGTGTGGTGTTGCGTTCGACGCCCCCTGAGACGTAACCAAAAATTGGCCGTGGAAGATATTGTTGGGCGGGCGCTTCAAAATCTTCCAGCGCGAGGATCATACGCAAGTTTGGCGGTGCATTAGCGCTAGTCAGTTGTGGAATACCTCGATCGCTAGAGGATAGTATCTTGTTGGGATTGTTTGACATAGAAGTTCCTCAAAGAGTCACCGATGTTTCGGCAGTGTATCGATTATAGTAAGAATGATAACGTGTAATTTAGGCGATGAGCTAGTCGTTTCTCATGGCTTAGAGTTTGCATCGTGAACGCCCTGGCGTATTGCAGTGCATTATGCGTTCAGAGTTTGGATTATGATGCTTAAAAAATAATTTATATTTTGTAAAGGATGATTGTGGACCAGTGCCAATTTGAATTAAATGCTGAGTTTGTCAGGTTATGTGACCTTTTGAAGTTGGCCGGTATTACCGAGAGTGGTGGCCAGGGTAAGGTATTAGTGGCTAATGGTGAGGTGCGCGTCGACGGTCAGTTAGAGTTGCGTAAGACTGCAAAGATTCGTGCAGGACAGCAAGTGTTGTGTCACGGGATTGCAGTGACAGTGATAGCGGCGCCCTAATCATAAGCAGTGTTTTGTCAGCAAGAAGCGGAAGGAGTTGTGATGGAATCTAGATTGGCAGAGATTGAGATTAAGCTTAGTTTTAACGAAGACTTATTGGATGATCTCAATCGCATTGTAGCGCGTCAACAGCAGTCCCTAAGTGTATTAGAGTCACAAGTCAGAGAGTTGCGTATTCAATTGCAACGCTCTATGCCCAGTGAGCAGTCGCAACAGGCGCATGAGATTCCGCCGCATTATTAATTGGTGTGCATAGCGTAGCGGTAAGATGGCCACAACATAAAATCTAAGGAGAAGATTCTATATGCATGAATCACAACTATCACGGGTGCGCGTGACACCCGAGCAATTAGGATTGATGAGTGAGCGGCTACCGCGAATTGATGCAGTAATGAATGCTGAGGTTAATGCGCGGGCGCTACCGGGTGCCGTGTTAATGATTGCCCGTCACGGTCAGCTGGCCTATAGCGGCGCTTGGGGTTATCTAGACCCCCAGACACAACGGCCGATGCCTCAGGATGCGATCTTTAGTATTGCGTCTATGACCAAACCCCTGGTAACGGTTGCTGCTTTGATCTTGGCGGAGCAGGGTTTTTTGGCCATTAATGAACCAGTTGCCAAATATTTGCCGTCGTTGGCCAATCGTGCAGTTAATCCGCCGCTATGTGATGGTGCTGTGGGCGCGCCCACAGAGGCGGCAGTGCGACAAATGACCGTAGAAGATTTGATGCGTCATACCTCGGGCTTGAGTTATGGTCGCGGCGCGCTCGCTCTAGACCGCCGCTATCCGATATCTTCGGACTCCGCCTCTAGTCAATGGACTGGTGCAGAGTTCATTAACCAGCTCGCTGCATTGCCACTACATTATCAGCCAGGTTCGAAGTGGGAATACAGCTTGGGCTTAGATGTGTTGGGTTTGGTGGTAGAGGCGGTAGCGGGTCGCACATTGGGTCAGTATTTAGAGCAAGTGTTATTTAAACCGCTACTGATGTTGGATACGGCGTTTACAGTGCCTGCAGAACAAGTTGGGCGCTATGCTCGCGCGCTAGCGACTGATCCGGTGACTGGTGCAGTGCAAACACTGCGCGATGGCACCAAGCCGCATCGCTTTGATTGTGGCGGGGGTTGCGCAATTTCTACGGCCGCCGATTACTTGCGATTTGCCCAAATGTTATTGAATCAAGGTGAGCTCGATGGCGTGCGGATTTTGTCGCGCAAATCTATTGAATATATGACCAGTGATCATTTGGGGCCAGAGACAGATCGCTCGCGACTAGACGCTTATCCTAATCTAACTGGTTATGGTTTTGGTTTGAGTGTAGCGGTGCGGCGCAGTGCGGGACGCGGTGGCATGCCCAGTTCGGCGGGTGAGTTTCACTGGGCAGGCTCAACGGGGACTTATTTTTGGGTCGACCCGACCGAGGCGCTAGCCGTAGTATTTATGGCGCATGCCCCTGGGCCGATTCGCTATTACCATCGGCAACTGTTACATAACTTGGTGCTACAGACCTTAGTGTAATTGGTGGCCGCTTTGGAAAATCTAGACTTGTCACTCTAGGGGTTTGATAATCCACTGAATTTATTGATTATTTTTAAATCATGTAGATTTTGGAGCGGTCTGGGCCAAATTGCTACCTAGCGCTTTAAATGCTTGATTTATTGGAAGTGTGCGCTCTTTATGGCATAATTAATGCATGAATGATACGCCATCAAACGATTCACCAATTTCCAGCGAAGCCGCTCCAGAGCCAGCGCCTGCACCGCAGCCGCAGCAGACGTACACGCCGCCGCCTATGTCACCGCGTGCCCGGATGCAACAATTGCTGGCCATCCCAGACCGTAACCGTACTGATGCTGAGTGGGATGAGTTGAATGAGTTAGAAATTGGTTTGGCAGTGGGTAATCGTATCGGTGGTCCAGAGCCCCAGAATCGTCATCCGCATCAGCGTCAAAATCAGGGTCCGCGGCCTGGTGGTCGTCCGCAACAAGGTCAGAACAGAAACCCCAACGCTGGCCATAACAACCCCAATAATCCCAATAATCCCAATCACCTCAGCAATATTAATAATCCTAACAATCCCAATCATCCGAATAATGCTAATCCGGGCAATGGCGGCAACCCGTCCGGTGGCAAAAAGTTCCATAAACGGATTGGGAAGCGGCGTCCTCCTCAACCACCGCAATAAGCTTTGTTGCTACATAGGTCTAACAGATCTGCGGTGATTGATCTTCGTTGTGCTCTCAGGAATGTTTGCGGCTTGGTTTAAATAGACTTCCCCTTCACAATAAATGTAATTTTAGATGAGCGCTGCAGATGTTGGCGCTTATCGTGCTCGATTAACTGAGGTAACGATAATGACGATGACTCCCGCCCAATTGCAAAAACAAAACGCCCTAAAATTATTAAACAAGATGAAGCAAGGTGGCGTTGCAGCGCTACCAGGTGCAGCCCCAGTGGTTGATCGCCGCGCTCAGCGTAAGGCTGACCAAGCTTTGGGTTTAGTGCCGTTTGCAGTGAAGCTAAATAGCGATTTAATCAAGCAAATCCACACCCAAGCTGAAGCGCGCCAACTATCTGTACAGGAAGTCGTCGCCGAGTTACTGACGGCGGGGTTAGCTGCTAAATAAGCGATCAGCGTTTATGCTGATTGCTTCTTGCATCCTGATTTAAATGTAATTCAGATACCGTAATACAGCAGCTGTCGATTGAGCTAAGGTCAATCATGTGATTAGACAAACAGCCTGCTCGATTAAGATACCTCGTGCATACGCGGGATGTCTTTAGCGTTTAATTTGCGCAAGGCTTTACCAATATCATCAAACTGTAGACGGATAGGCCTAACCCTAACTGCAGTCATTCATTTAGATTATTTTCTCTTTGGGTTTAGACCGGTGAGACGCTCGACCATGGCGTCGGCCCCCAGTTAGCCTGCGAGCCGGCACAGACTGTTCTCCTCGGCAACACCTATAGAAATACTAAATCAGCCCCCCGATAGTGCAAGCCTCGTTAGAGTGTTGCGCACAATAATACCAACGTGCTCAACCTGTTTAACTTTCATGACACCTTTTGTGGATTGGCAATGGGTTAGTATTTAAAAAATCAGCAAGTTCTAGCGCACAGTGTTTTGAATAATTATAGAATGTTACGCTGGCCTATATTCAACAGTAGCCAAAGAGATCGTCTGAGGGCGACACCGAATCTGTAGACAACCTGTAAAGAGCGTCTATAAATTACTTCATAAATCAGAGAGATAGAATGACCACTTCCACTCCAAAAGCGCAATGGCGCTCATCACCGCCCCTTTATCATTATTTAGGTTTTGAACTCGACTCCATTGGTGATGGAGCTGCACAAGTCAGAGTTCCGGTGCAAACCGATTTATCGAACTCCCGAGGTGAAGTGCATGGTGGTGCTTTATCGGCAGTAGCGGATGCGGCCATGTCGCAAGCGGTGCGCACATTGATCGATGTCGAGATGGGTGTGGCGACGATGACCTTGGTGATGAACTTCTTGGCGCCGGCGCGCGGCGAAGTGATTTGTAAGGCCACAGTGCGTAAGTCTGGGCGCAGTGTGATGTTTGCAGAGGCGGAAGTGATTGGATCTGATGGAGTGCTCGCCTGCACGGCGAGCGCGAGTTTCCGAATACTTCCAAAATCGGTATATCACAAAAAATAATTCAATTATGCGCTAATTGGGGCGTGCCGGCGACGCTGCAAAACTGAATGCCAAACAGTGGGTCACTGCGTGCAGTGAATCCGCTATAATCGAACTATGTCCACCTGTTTAATGAATCAATCTGTGTTACCGCCAAGTGTTGCCAGCTATTGTATCGTGGCCTGGCATCCCCCCTCATTGTCTTAGCAGTCAGCCGCACGCGTGTTCGTGTCGCCAATATAGTCAATATCGCAAGTCGCAATACTGCTTGCGGCAATATGCAGATCTCAGGATCGCTGATCTACTGTTAAGGACAATCCATGAATCCTACACGTCGTACGTTTTTACAAACTGGTGCGCTTGGCGCAGCTGTTGTTTCACAAACATTGTTAGCCCAACCCTTACTACATTTCCCCAGTGCCGAGCTTATGCCAAAGGGACGGCAACGACGAATAGTGATTGTGGGTGGCGGTTGGGGCGGCCTTACGGCGGCCCGCCATCTGCGTGAACAGTCACCTGACCTTGAAGTAGTGTTGCTCGAGCGTAATCCGATTTTTTGGTCATGTCCGCTCAGTAATAAGTGGTTGATCGATGTCATCGACACCCAATTTTTAGTGCATTCCTATATGATCCCTGCGCGCCGACATGGTTATACGTTTATTCAAACCGAAGTCAGTGATATTGATCGTGCCCGTCGTCGCGTGCATACCGCGCAAGGTTATATTGATTACGATTGGTTGGTGGTGTCAGCGGGGATCCGTTACGGTTTTGAGGCGTGGTTTGGCAATGATCAGCAGGCGGCAGATTACACACGCACGACTTACCCCACTGCATATATTCCCAGTGCTGAGCACGCGGCTGTGAAACAAAAAATTCGCGATTTTAAAGGGGGCACATTTGTTATGACGCTACCCCCGCCACCGCACCGCTGCCCACCTTCGCCCTACGAGCGGGCGTGTTTGATGGCCTGGTATTTCAAGGCCAATAAGATTCCCGCAAAGATTGTGATTCTAGATCCTAAGCCGATCGTAGCCCCGATTACCGCTGGCTATAATCTGGCATTCAAAGAGCTCTATGCCGATATAATTACCCATGTGCCAAAAGCGACGATTAAAGAGGTCGACCCCTTTAATAAAGTGGTCAAGACAGCGGCCGGTGATTTTAAATTTGATGATGCGCTGTTAATGACCCCGCATCAGGCTGCTGATCTAGTATGGAAAGCAGGTTTGATTGGTAAAACTCCGCAAGGCACACCAACCGGTTGGGCTGACGTGCACCCGCTGTTTTATAACGTTAAAGACGATCCCCAAGTGTTTGTGATTGGTGACTCGGTAGGGGCAGTCTCACCGCACTTTGGCCATTACCCCAAAAGTGGTCATGTTGCCAACAAAGAAGGCCGAGCAGTAGCGCAATATATTAGCCAACAGGCCCGGGGCCAAGCGCTAACCCATGTGATGATTGATAACCTATGTTATATGCTCGTCAACAATACACCGCGCGAAGCAATCTCGGTGCAGTTTGATTACAAATTAGGTGCTGACGGATTATTGCAACAAACTCAAATCGACGACAATCAGCGTCGTCCCGAGTTGTGGCAAGAGGACTTACGCTGGGTGGAGTGGATGTATCAGGACTTTTTAAAAGCCTAGTCAGGGACTTCAGATCGCACGCATCTGGTATCCTGTGAAATAAATTTTCTTTATAATCAGGAAGATAAAATTTAAGAAGTCATCAAAGGCGATGACAAGTAATCTGTAATCGCTACATTTTAATTGTGTATAAGGATACCGGGCGATGCGTGTGATACAAACTCAAAAACTGTTGCAGTCTGTGGTGCTGGGCTTCTACTTCAGCATGCTAGTCTTGGCAAGCGTTGGCGGATCAGCGCATAGCGCTGAGGATCCTGCGAAGTATCCCGCGCGTGCTTTGCGTTTTATCGTACCGTTCCCGCCGGGCGGTGGCAATGACACTATCGCGCGAGCAATTGGTCAGCAACTATCGATCGCCTTTGGGCAGCAGGTGTTGATTGATAATCGCCCTGGTGCTGGCAGCATTATTGGCGCACAAGCCGCGGCTACTGCACCCGCTGATGGCTATAGTTTGTTTTTAGCTGGAGTTGCCAGCCATGGGATCATTCCCAACCTGCGTAAAAAAATGCCTTACGATGCGCTCAAAGATTTTGAGGCGGTGAGCTTGATTGCCTCTGCCCCGTTACTGGTGGTGGTGCATCCCTCCCTACCGGTGCGCTCGATTAAAGAGTTGGTTGCTTTGGCTAAGGCTAAGCCAGGGACTATTAACTATGCATCTAACGGTGCGGGTGCATCCTCGCACCTAGCTGTAGAGTTGTTTAACATGATGGCCGGAACCAAAATGGTACACGTGGCTTACAAAGGTTTGGCTCCTGCACTCACCGATGTGATGACTGGTGAAGTGCCCTTGATGTTCTCAAGTGCTGTAGCAATGTTGCCGCAAGTGAAATCGGGGCGACTACGCGCAATTGCCATGACCGGTGCGCAGCGCTCGGCTGCCATACCTGACATTCCCACAGTTGCTGAAGCGGGGATTAAAGGTTATGAAACGGGCTCGTGGTATGGCGTGGTGGTGCCTGCGGGCACGCCCAAATACGCAATTGACAAATTGAATAGCGAAATCGTGCGCATCACTAAGTCCGCCGATCTTACCCGCCGCCTAGAGAGCGAAGCGGTGATTCCTGTCGGTAGCACGGCCGCAGCATTTAGCGCGCATATCAAATCTGAGCTCACGCGCTGGGCACAAGTGATTAAGGCTGCACACCTGACCTTGGAATAAGTTCAGGGGGTCGTTGGTATATCGCGCATTTAGCCTCAACGCTTAAGGTTCTGCCCCACTTTAAAAAGGCATTGAGGGGCTATTGTGTAGGCATCTGTAGAGCTGATCGCTAAATTGTCGCTATACTCGTACAGACACTGCTCCAGTTGGAATAGATAAAGACGTTATAAAAATGACTGTAGACTAGGGCAGAACGTCTACGGAAATTTTGGCCTCGACGATAATCTTTTTCCACATCTTTAAGTCTGAGGCCATCATGTCACGAAACCCATCGGACGAAGTGGTTGATACTTCAAAGCCATTCTTTTCAAAGCGCTGAATCACATCGGTTTGTGCCAGGCCCTTAACCATAATGGTATTTAGGGTGCTGACAATTGCAGCCGAAGTGCCTCTAGGCGCTACGATGCCCCACCAACCAGTGTTGTAGTACCCTGGAATAGTCTCGGCGATCGTGGGGATATCGGGGTATGCTTTTAGGCGTTGCGAGTGACCCACTCCCAAAATCCGCAAGCGGCCTTCGCGATGGAAGGGCAAGGGTTGGAGTAGACCAGCGATCAACAAGGGCACATTACCCGCCACTACATCCAGAAATGCCATTGAGCCGCCTTTGTAGGGTACGTGAATGAGCTCAATACCCGCTCGAGTCATGAGTTGTGCGGCACCTAAGTGATTTGGCGTGCCCACGCCAGGCGAGGCAATTTGCAACTTACGCGGTGCAGCGCGCGCCATGTCGAGCATTTCTTTAACGGTGTTAATGCCTAGGCTTGGGTGCGCGACTAGGGAGTAAGGCACATAGGTGGCGAGCCCGATCGGTGCGAAGTCTTTGATTGGATCGTAGGGAATTTTATTGCCAAGTAGCGCAGGGCCAGAGACCATGCCACCAGTGGTTGCTAGCAGCAGAGTATAGCCATCGGGTTGGGCGCGGGCGACTATTGCGTGACCGAGGGTCGCACCGGCACCTGGACGGTTATCGATTAAAACTTGCTGCCCCAATGTTTTGGTGATTTGCTGGCCGACTTCGCGGGCCGTAAAGTCAGTGCCTGCCCCAGGCGTGTAGGGCACGATCAAGCGGATTGGTTTAGTGGGGTAAGCCGGCGCTGTTGCGGCAGTGCTAACCGGTGCCGCAACCAGCCCAAACAGACTCGCTAGGCTAGCAGCAATAGCTGGCCAAAATTTAACGTAACTACTTGAAAAATATAACATATTTTAATATCCTATAGAGAAGTTTCAGGCTTAACCTTGGAGTATTAACCTGCCCGCCGTCTAAACTTTTGGAAGCCCGGAGGTTTGAGTGGCGCCATCCGCCGCACTGCACCGGAATTCACGATCACTTCGCCAATATACAAATCACCGTGACTGTCGGCCCAAATGCCATGGGGGGCGACAAAATTCCCAGGTAGCACGGGGTTTTCACCACCGATTTGGGCGGCAATCGTGCCCTCGGGATCGCACACGGTGACGCGCGCAATAGGCGAGTGTCCGCAAGGCGGGTAAATCATGGACTGGTCATGCGCGGGCATTGGGCCTTCTGAGCGTTTCATCATGTAGTTATGAAAGCCCCCTTCAGCGATATGCACCATGTCTTGATGATCGATAAAAATATCGTAGGGACGATTCAGAAAAGTCCACTCGCGCAGATACTCACCATCAGGCTTAAAAATTTGCACCCGCGAGTTCTCGCGATCGCACACATAGACTAAGCCAGCGCTATCGACGCCGATGCCGTGGGGCAGCAAAAACTGCCCAGGGCCACGACCAGGCTCGCCCCAAGAGAACAATAACTTGCCCTCTTTAGAGTATTTATGCACGCGGCAATTGCCATAGCCATCAGCAATATACATATCGCCATTAGGCAACACAGAGACATTGGTGACTCGGTTAAACGGACCGCCAGCATACTGCACAGGGCTCACCCCAATTTTGTAGCCGGTATCGGCGGCAACCCCAGACTCGCCCAAGGTCATCAGCTTTTTGCCATCGGTGGTGTATTGATGCACCGTGTGATCTTTGTCATCAGCCAGCCATAGGTGGTCGTTGTGGTCGATGAAAATCCCATGTGGCCCTTTGAACTGGCCTTCGCCCCAAGCGTTGAGGAAGCGCCCTTCTTTATCGAACACAATGATCGGATGGGCGCCGCGGTTAAACACATAGACCCGATCTTGTGAGTCGCAAGCGACGCCAGCGACTTCGATAAAGCGCCAACCCTCTGGCATTTGCTCCCAGCCGACGATGACTTCGTACTCAATTTTATGTGTACCTAAGGCCATGATGACTCCTTCAAAGGGTGGATGGCGATGTGGGATGTATTAAAAAGACTAATATTTTCAATAAGTTAGATTTTTTGACCGCGCTGGCGTGGACAAGTGCCAATGGTGTTGGCAATTACAACGCTGCGGCGTGATGTCGATGGTAGCGTGGTATTCATGCGGCGGTTCTCCTCCCGGGACGTGATTGGGTTCATGGCTAATCATATGGGCAACTTTGGTGCGCTGCGCCATTGCCTGTACTGAGGTACGGGTAAGCGTCTTGTTATTCGCCCAGGCATTATGCATATCAATACAAGACTAATTGCAAAGCCAAGCATAAGGCTAACATAAGCACGGCCAAAAATTAACACAGAAGTTTTCACGATAAATCCGAATGGGCTTCAGATGTTAAAAAGTGGGCACTTGAATGGTATGGGCACTGATCATCCGATACCGTGGTAGACCCAGTCGGTAGATAAAATGCCTAACACTCAAAGTAAAACACTCAACGTAAAACACGCTAAGCTGTAGTGGTGCCTAGTGTTGCGCAAGACTAGGCGAGATCGCGGTCAAGCGCTTAGGTATATTCGATTGCAGTTTGTCATTAGCATTCAAGCAGGTGATTCAGTGATAACAAACCCCGCATCTGATCAGGTGCGGGGTTTGTTATGGGGGGGGCGTTATGTTTTTTTAATACATGGATTTGAATGACTCAGTCATTAACCTGTAAACACCACTGGGGCTAAGGTGTTTTGATCAATCATCACATCAACAATGGCTGGTTTACCGCTGGCGAGCGCGCGTTCAATTGCACCCTCTAGATCTTCGGGGCGGGTGACGTGCTCACCATGTGCACCAAAGACTCTAGCCAATGCACCAAAGTCTGGGTTGTTGTAATCCACAGCAAAGTAGCGACCACCGAAATGTTCGTTTTGGAATGCACGCTCGTTACCCAAGCCCTGGTCATTAAACACCACATACACCACCGCAATGTTCTCGCGCACTGCGGTTTCGAGCTCGCCAATATTACACATCGCACCCATATCGCCGGATGCGCAAATCACCGGCTGATCGGGGCGTGCAAGCTTGGCACCCATGGCAATGGGTAGCGAGCCACCCACAGAAGCCCAGTCATCAATACACATAAAGGTGTTGGGTTGGTAGCTCTTGAAGTAACTACGCACGTGCTTACCACCATTGCCCGCATCGACCACTAAAATGCCGTTCTTTGGTAATACTTTACGAATCATGTGCGCCACAAACTGTGGTTGAATGGGTTGAGCCGTGGGTTTGAGTTGAGTGTTCAGTTCGTGATCAAACGCGGCGCGTGCTTCAGCCACATTCACCCACGAGGCGCGAGCACCAGCTTGCGCCGCATGGCTTGCCAAACCTTGAATAAAACTTCGGGTAGAGCCAGTCACGCCTAATTCAACGGGGAATACAATCCCAATTTGACCAGGGGCTGCGGTGTGGTGAATGATTTTTGCTTGCGCGCTAATGACACCGTATTTATACATGGTAGAGAACACATCAAAATGTGCACCAATAGCAATAATGACATCGGCTTGCGGTGCTGCACGATTGGCACTACTAAAGCCATTGCGACCCAGCGGACCTAAGGCCAGCGCATGCGTAGATGGGAATGCATCCGGGCAATATTGCAGCACAGCCACAGGGATCCCGGTCGCCGTAGCCAAAGCTTCCATAGCCGCAACAGCGTCTTCTTTCATGACGCCACGGCCAACCACAAACAACGGTTTTTTAGCGCCGCTAATTAAAGCCCATGCTGCGTCGACTTGCTGAGGGTCACATACCGCGGCTACGGTATTGCGATACGCAGCAGGTGCCGTAGTCTCGGGCGTGCATTGTTGCAGCAACACTTCGCTAGCAGCTTCAATATGGGTTGGGCCTTGTGGTTCGGTGAGAGCTACACGAAACGCTTTGCGCACCGATTCTTGCACTTTTTCAACATAGGGAATGCTATAAGCCCATTTGGTAATCGGGCGCATAAAGGGGATTTGATCCATGTCTTGCGTGGCATCACGTTCGCGCATCACACTCTCTTGCACGCCGCAAATGCTAATCACAGGCACATTGCCACGGAATGCAGCACCAATCGCGGTCACAATATTAGTAACCCCTGGTCCTTCGGTAGCGGTCACTACAGAAGGTTTGCCGCTAGCGCGTGCAAAACCATAAGACATGAAGGCCGCGCCTTGCTCGTGACGGGTAAGGATAAAACGAATTTGTGGAGTCTCACGCAGCACATCCAGAATGGCTAAGTTTTGTGTGCCAGGGATGCCAAACACGTGATCAATACCCTCGCGTAAGAGGCCATCAACAAGGGCTTTAGCGCCGGTGATGGTAGTGCCTTGGGGTGCTGTGCTGTTCGTCATGCGAATCCTTTCGGTGAAGAATGAAGAAAAATAATAAAACCACAATAGAAACTAAAGGATGAAAAGAGAAAATGATGTCTTAATCAAAGGGGTATGAGGCGACAAGCGTAGATGAAGTGTGCATGAAGTACACCCTATGCGCCACATTATGATTTTGATCGTATCTTTGAAGCCACTTTTTTGCATTATAGTGATATTAAAGCAGAATTACACGCGACTTCATTCTGAAATGGTATCGGTATTTTAATACTTTGATGATCACATCAAAATCAAGCACTTATCCAATAAAAAATAGTTCAATCTCGGTTGAGATTAAGCGCTTAACAAGTGGCAGAATACGAATATTACACACGGGGTAGTCCTCTCATCTAAACGACCCAAGATCAAACACAAAGCGATGGTGCGCATGTTAAAAAAATCTCTACTTCTTGTTATCAATCTGACCTTGATCGGCTGTGCAACGCCAGAGTACAAAAATGCTCAAGGCGAATGCCGTGATGAAGCTTATCAAAAATACCCAATTTACAACGTACCAAAAATAGTCACACTCACACGTCCGGTACAAGTGCCAACAGGTCAAACTGATTGCGTTACAACGCATACCGGCAATGTTGCAAACACCACTTGCAATCCAGTTACGCGAACAGAATATGTGCCTTATCAGCAAAACATGATTGTGGATGAGAATGCGCATTTTAGAAATCAAGCTGTGCGTAGCTGCACTGCACAGTTGTGTAACAGCCGCTTTGGTAATGTGGAGTGTAAAACGAAATAATTGTGTAATTACAATCGAATCGGCCAGGTAAAAATTAAACCATCAAAAAATATTGACTAATCAAAATAGAAAGGCGCTGAAAATGGAAACTGAATTAAATTTGGAAAAATTACTAGGGATTTGGTGGTCTTTTGCTTGGAGATTTGGACTTGCTTCAATTGTTTCTGGAGCTTTTTTAGGGGGGATTGGTGGGTTTATTGCAGGATTCAATGGCCATCCTGAACTAGCGCCTACAGTTGGCGCGCTGTTAGGGTTTATGTCTTCCTTTCCGGTATCTGTGTGGGCACTAAGGGCGGCATTATTAAAAAAGAGAAGTCATTACCGAATAATGTTAATTAAAGATTCTGAGTAATATTTCTTAACCCGGATTTGATAAGAAATTTTATAGATATCCTCTTTAATTTTAGCCTCGTCTCTTTTTAATATTTCGTAATCTGTATCTGCGATGTTATTTTTATGTAGCCAGCGATGCAACCAAAATATTCTTATTTGTTCAGCTTCTACAGAGTCTTTAGGATAAAACTGATCTGCAAAAGAAGTGTAATTAAAATATTGATAATCTGCATCGGTCTTTGATTTTTGAAAAGTGGTTGCATAAAAATCAGTAGAGGCACATCCTGTTATTAAAAGAAAAGCCAACATTGTAAAAATTTTTTTCATCGCTTGACCTGACATAATATGTCCTAACAAAGTATTGAATTGAATTGAATTGAATTGAATTGAATAGAATGGAAAAGGATTGAATTTGATGTGGATGGTTTGATTGGAAATAGCATGTTAAAAGAGCATGTGCTTAGATAAGTCTGGTATATCTGAATACAAATTTTAATGAATAGATACCCTCTTTTTTAAGTCGTAGATATCTGGCGTTATATCTAAGGCGAACCGGGAAAATACACGAGCACGTTTTTTAAAAATGAGTTTGCAAATTATAATCATTAAAATGAAGCATATTAAAATTTTGCAATGTCAATATAGTTATACATTTTGCCTTATTAATTTCCATTAAGTCTAAAAATAATAAACTGTTAATCGGTTGGTAATATTATTTTAATTTTTTTAAATGGATTAAAATTTTTGTTTTTTACGAATGTTAATTATTCCATAAATTAAGTTAAATTCATGAGGAGAATTTGATATGATTTCGTAATGAACAAGGCAAGGAAATAAAAATGAACGTGGTGATTACTCCGCTTTTTGTAAGGCTCACGCATTGGCTCAATGCCATTGCAGTTATTGTGATGATAATGAGTGGGCTTAGAATTTATAACGCATCGCCTATATTTGATTTTTTAATACCTAAAGAGTTGACTCTTGGTGGTTGGCTGGGCGGTGCTGTTTTGTGGCACTTTGCTTTTATGTGGTTATTACTCGTCAACGGTTTAATCTACCTCATTCTAAACTTTGCAACTGGCAGGGCTAAGAAGAAGTTCTTGCCGATTAGTCCAAAAGAGTTAGTGCGTGATGTGCTAGACACTCTCAAAGGCAAACTCGCTCACGATGATTTAAGTCAATATAACACCATTCAAAAGTTGGCTTACCTATCTATCATTGCGGACATTATCATATTGGTGATTTCGGGTCTGGCAATTTGGAAACCAGTTCAGCTACCTTTGTTCAGCGAGCTTATGGGTGGGTTTGAAAATGCGCGCATTGTGCATTTTCTGGCTATGGCATATGCGGTTTTTTTTATCATGGTCCATCTGGTGATGGTGGCGGTAGTGCCCAAAACTTTACGCATCATGATTAGGGGCAAATAAGATGAGCGACCAAAAGAAGATCGTCCCAAAGAAGATTTTTACCTCTCATGAAAAAGAGATCATCAAGGATGTCTATAAAGAGTTAGATATTCCAACCAGGCGTCAATTTGGTAAAAAGGCTTTGAGCTTAGGAGCAATCGCAATGCTTAGCGGTTGTAGTTTAAGTAACGAAGACTCAATTGAAAAAGCCCTCATGGTGATGTCCCGCTTTAATGATCGAGTGCAAGGATTATTATTCGATCCTAATCTGATGGCGCCAACCTATTCCGAGGATATGCTGACCAAGCCATTTCCGTTTAATGCTTTTTATGGTGAAGATGAAATTCGCCCAAGTCCTGTGAGCTTTAAGTTAAAGGTCTCAGGATTGGTGCAAGATACTAAATATTGGACTTTGCCTGAACTGCGCGCTATGCCGCAAACCAGCCAAATTACACGCCATATCTGTGTGGAAGGTTGGAGCGCAATTGGTAAGTGGGGTGGTGTGCGATTTAGTGATTTTCTAAAACGCATTGGCGCGGACACAGGTGCGCAATTTGTAGGCTTTCGTTGCCACGATGACTACTACACAAGCATTGATATGCCAACGGCGATGCATGCCCAAACTTTATTAACGCTGACGTATGCCGATAAAGTGTTGCCACCTCAATATGGCTATCCAATGAAGCTTAGAATGCCAACAAAATTAGGCTATAAGAATCCAAAATACATTCAAGAGATTTTCGTAACCAATGTCAACCCAGGCGGCTATTGGGAAGACCAAGGTTACAACTGGTTTGGTGGAAGTTAATTCTAATTTCCTCAAAATAAGCACGTCAGTGCACTTTAATTAACTAACGGAGTATTCAGCATGAAAAAACTATCTGTATTATTGGCAACACTTTTGATGGCAACTGTTTGTAACTCAGCTTTTTCTGATGATATGTCTAAAGACGGCATGAAAAAAGATGGCATGAAGAAGGAGTCAATGGCTAAAGATGGTATGAAAAAAGATGAGATGAAGAAGGATGCTATGGCTAAGGATGGCATGAAAAAAGATGAGATGAAGAAGGATGCTATGGCTAAGGATGGCATGAAAAAAGATGAGATGAAGAAGGATGCAATGGCTAAAGATGGTATGAAAAAAGATAGCATGGCAAAGTAATTGATTTGTAGCCGATCCCACTCTCGAGTGGGATTTTTTTGCGCCCAATGATTTATTTTAGTCGAGCTTAATTAAAGCTAATTTTAATTAAGCGCTATTGAGGTGAAATATGCTCTGTTTGAATTGCGGCTATTGCTACAAGGTGGACGCTAAATTCTGCATTATGTGTGGATTAGATATTAAAAATACTGACGCTGCAGTGATTCAGACCTCCACTAACAATCCGCCTCAAGCAGATGATAAAACTATTCCACATAATTCTAGAATGTCATTTGCACAATCTATAATAACGTGTTTTAAAAAATATGCAGACTTTAAGGGTCGTGCTTCTCGTTAAGAATATTGGTGGTTTGCGCTTTTTATTTCGTTGTTTAGGTCGTACTTGATAAACCAAGTGGAACGTATATGGAAAATGGTCACCTACTTGGGATTGATTATACCTTTTATACCTTTAATGTCAGTTGGTACGCGCAGACTTCATGATACAGGCAGAAGTGGTTGGTGGCAGTTACTGCAACTTACAGGGGTTGGAATTGTTTTTCTTTTGATATGGTATTGTTCTAAAGGGGACGCGGACAGAAATAGATTTGACTCGTGAAAACTTCGGTTCTGCAATAGTTTATACAGAGATTTCTTTAGCAATAACTTTACCCTAACTCATTCAATTAAAAAAATCTAATGGTGGATCCTTTTTAGGGTATTCAACCACCCTTACAGCCCCCTAGCTCCCTATTCTCGCGTAGTGCTTGCAGCTGCTGCCAGCTGTGCTTAGGGCAGCGAGTTGCGCGGGTAGGCGGCACACACCAAACGCTGTAGTTACCCATGTCGTTTTGTTGTAAACAATATCTAAATTGTGCGACGGATAGATAGCTTGGAGGTACAACGGCATTCGCGACCTGCGTTGTGACTAAGAAAAATAGTAGTGATACGATTTGACGCATGCTCAGCACCATTTGTTACAGGTACGGAGCGCGTGTGGTCGAGTGTAATGGGTGTTCATTGTTGTCAATCCAAGTGGTCACCCCTGTAGCGTCATGATTGCTATGCATCGTAGTCTTCCAGAGTCGTTTTTTTAAGTTTCTTTAATTAATCTTTTTAATTAAGCTTTTTTAAATTGTTGAGCAATAAATGCTTTTGCCACATCGTGTGAGCGATCCGCTTCGGGGCTGGGCGTGGCTGTCCATTCGTGTTCGCAGCCAGCGAATATTTCTAATTGACATTGCCCGCCTGCTTTGCGGTAGGCCGCGGCAAAATCTAGTTGAATTGCAGGGATCACGTTGTTGTCCTCGCCGCCTTGCATAATCAACATCGGTGGTAGATGGGTGTGGCGATCATTGGCGATGATGTCGTGCGGGTTACCTTCGTGTATAGACTCTGGTGGGTTGAAAAAAGTATCAGACTTTTTCATCATTGCGGTATTGTTCATTTTAACGGCTTGCGCTCGACGGGTCACGGGGTTGCTAATGGGTGAGCGAGTCGCAATATAGGCGACCGTGGCATCGAGTTGTGGTGCTTCTGGTAATGGAACTGCTGCATACAGCGGGTCGAGTGGTCGCAGCGCGCACAGTTGTGCAATATGGCCGCCACTAGAGCTACCCAACACACCAAAGTGACTGATATCACCATTCCACTCAGGGGCATGGTGCTTGAGCCAACGAATAGCGTAGTGCCCGTCTTGCACCGCAGCCGGGTACGGTGCTTCGTGCGATAGTCGCATATCGGGTGATACCACCAACATACCAGCAGCTGCAATTGCGCGCGCCATCGGTTCGTTAGCATAACGATCTTTACGGCTCCAAGCGCCACCATGTAGATCGAGCAACACGGGAAAGGGGCCTGTGCCTTGGGGTTGATAGATCCGAGCCATCAGAGTGCGCGATGCGGTGTTGCGACATTCAATTTCCCAGACTTTGATTGCAAATAGCGCGTCCGGATGATAAGTCAGGCTCATGAGTGTTTCTCCAATAGAGTCGTTTGATAAGCGGGTTTCATAGGATATTCAGATTGTTATCGTGTGTGGCGCTGCATGTGCAATATCATCATGCGTATGAGTTACTGTGGCGTGCGATGGGTGATGCAGTTCTTCCGCTTTCAGGGTCTGGCGGACACGTTAGTCATTTTTAGTTGATAATATAGCTTCTATGACGATAAACGGACTTTATTGAGTCCATATTAAATAAAGGGAAAGATAATGCTTTGGATCATATCGTGTACAGACAAACCCAATACCGCTGCAGCGCGTGAGTCGGTCTTGCAAGCCCATAGAGATTATTTGCAAAGCCAAAAGGGTATTTTAGTATTAGCCGGGGCTGCACTGAACGATGAGGGTACTGTGGCGATCGGTAGTGCATTTGTGGTGAATGTGAACTCACGCGCAGAAGCGAAAGCGTTTTCCGATGGTGATCCGTTTACGCAGATTGGTGTGTTTGCTAACATTACTATCACGCGCATGCGCAAGGGACAATGGAATCCTGAAGCTGCCGAAGGCGCATAAGCACATGCAAATTGGGCGCAGAGGTTTAGTGCGGTTAGTTTTAGGCTCAAGCTTAGTCTTAAACCTAAGCCTTGACGTGTGCTTGTTAGGATTAGCTAGTGTCATCTGCAGCATATCCGTTCAAGCGCAAGACTACCCCAATCGACCCATACGCCTGATTGTGCCGTATCCGCCTGGTGGCGCGGGCGATACGATGGCGCGGACGATTGCGCCCCCCATGGCAAAAGCGCTGGGTCAGAATATTTTGATTGAAAGTCGCCCAGGCGCTAACACGGTGATTGGCACGGAATTATTAGTGCGCGCACCAGCCAATGGCTATAGTGCTTTAGTGATTGCCCCCAGTTTCACGGTGAACCCTTTTGTGCATAGCAAATTACCATACGACACCCCGCGCGATTTTAGTGGGGTCACGCGTATGGTGTATAACCCCTTAATCATTTGTGCGCATCCCACACTGCCTGCAAAAAATATTCAGGAATTAGTGCAGTTAGCGAAGAAGCGCCCGGGTGAATTAACTTGGGGGGTGTCTAGCATTATTGGTGGTGGACGTATTGCAGGGGAGTTGTTTGCTGAAGCTGCGAAGATTCGTATGATTAACGTGCCTTTTGGGGGCGGTGGTCCGGCGGTGACGGCGGTATTAGGTGGCCATACGAGTTTAATCGTGGGTAATGTGTTGGAGTGTGCGCATCATGCGCAATCAGGACGCTTACGTGCTCTGGCGGTAACGTCGCCTCAACGTGCGTCTATGTTGCCGCAAGTGCCTACTGTTGCCGAGTCTGGTTGGTCAGGTTTTGAAGCGTTGAATTGGTTTTCAATTGTGGTGCGTGCGGGCACCCCTAGTGCGTTGATTGAGCGCCTGGCCTTTGAGGTTGGTCGCGCGCTACAAAGCGCCGAGTCTGCCGCGGTGTTGGCTAAGCAAGGTTTTAGTTTGGGTTTGATGTCGCCGTCTGATTTTGATGAATATCTCATCAAAGAAATGCAACGCAATTCGGCGATTGTGAAAAAGCTCAATCTAAAATTAGATTAAGCCGATTTGATGATGCGCTGAGTATTCAGTGGGTTGCATTGATTGGGGAGGTCGCTCACGCACAACTGGCAATGCTATAGCGCATACTGATCATCCTGCCCCCGCATAGAGTTAATCTTTTTTGTAAGGTTGCTCGCTATCTGGCGTACGCGCCCTGATGCTGAGCATAGTGAAGGATTGTCAGTTTAATAGTGAGTATCCTGAAAGCGCACAGCGCATTCAAATACAGCGCTCCAGTGGTAGACTCAGGGTTCGCATTGCACAGGTTACAGTGTCATGATTGATTGCGTTCATCAATTTGATTGTTTAATTATTTTTAATGTTAAATTATTGTTATTGTTATTGTTTAAACATTTTATTGTTTATATTGTTTATATTGTTTAATAAGTCGCTGAATTTTTAATTGTAGAGATTATAGGGAGAAATTGGATGACAAGCACAACCGATAAAATATTAGCGCGGCGTGAGGGTTCGATTGGGTATTTGGTGTTTAATAACCCAGCGCGGCGTAATGCGGTGTCTTTAGAGATGTGGACAGCTGCTGATGCGGTGGTTGCGGAGTATGCCAATGACCCGCAGATTCGGGTTGTTGTGGTGACGGGTGCGGGAGACAAGTCTTTTGTGTCAGGCGCTGACATTTCAGAGTTTGAGAGCAAGCGTGCGAGTGCTGATGCACAAGAGGCTTACACCAAAGCGTCAGCCGGCATGCGTACCCGCCTACTGGCGTTGGGTAAGCCCACGATTGCGATGATTCGCGGTTACTGTATTGGTGGTGGTATGTCATTAGCCTTGAGTTGCGATATGCGTATTTGTGCTGAGGATGCACAGTTTGGTATTCCTGCTGCGCGCTTAGGTATTGGTTATGGTTTTGAAGGTTTGCGCCGTCTGGCTGAATTGGTTGGCCCGTCAATGGCAAAAGAGTTTATCTATACGGCTAGACGTTATCCCGCAGCCCATGCATTGCGTATGGGTCTGGTGAATCAAGTCGTGCCGGTTGCTGAACTCGAGTCGACCGTGCAAGCCTGTGCCGCAGGTATTGCCGAGAACGCGCCCTTGTCGATTTTGACTGCGAAGCGAGTGATCGACGAGTTGATGAAAGACCTAGAGCATCGCGATGAAGCGGCATGCGAGCAGTTGGTTAAAGATTGCGGCAGCAGCCAAGACTTTATCGAAGGTCGTCGCGCCTTTATGGAAAAACGCAAACCGGTGTTTACGGGTCGTTAATTGGTTAGTGAATAATCGGTGAATGTGAATACTGCATGCTAAGGATCATTAGACAGCGCCGCGGTTTACGTGCAAGGATAGTGCGTTATGGATTACGCTGGTTCGGCGTGTGCTTATGTGTAGTGGGCAGCAGCGCTTGGAGTGCTGCGCCCACGTCTTACCCCTCGCGCCCTGTGCGCTTTATTGTGGCGCAGTCTGCCGGGGGGAATGCCGATTTTATTGCGCGTTTAATTGGTGTGGAATTGACGCGGCGTTTGGGTCAGCAGTTTGTCGTCGATAACCGTGGTGGTGGCGGCGGTTTGATTGCAGCCGAGATGGTGGTGCAAGCGCCTCCCGATGGCTATACCTTATTGTTAGTTGGTAGCTCGTTTGGCGTGAACCCGAGCTTATATAAAAAATTGCCTTATGATCCCTTGCGCGATTTGGCAACAGTGACGCTAGCGTCTACAGCAGCACAAATTTTGGTGGTGAATCCAGCATTGCCTGTGCACACGGTCCAAGACTTGATTCGTTTGGCGCAAGCCAAGCCTGGGCAGTTAAATTATGGTTCTTCGGGCAATGGTGGTGGCCCGCATTTGGCGGGCGCATTGTTTGATTTGATGGCCAAGACGCAAATGACCCATATCCCCTATAAAGGCGCGAGCGCCTCGATTGTAGATTTGTTATCGGGACGGATTCAATTGGTATTTGCCACTATGCCTTCGGTGATGAACCATGTGCGTAGTACCAAGTTACGCGGTATTGCAGTCACTAGTACTCAGCGTTCACCGCTAGTGCCCCAATTGCCCACGGTTGCTGAAGCCGGTCTGCCCGGTTTTCAATCAGGTACTTGGCAGGGGATTTTAGTCCCGCGATTCACACCGCCCGCGGTGATTAGTACCTTGCATCGTGAAATTGCGAATAGCATGCAAACTGCAGAGATCAAACAAAAAGTAGAGTCTGAAGGCGGTATGGTCGTTGCGAATACGCCGCAAGTGTTTGCGCTATGGTTGCGCGATGAGGTGGCGAAGTGGGCTAAAGTGGTCAAGGCAGCGCATATTGTGCTGGAGTAGCACGCTCTAAAATTATCATAACTATTTGATTTAATTGAATATTTTTTGAGGTTGGTATGCGAGCTTTAGCGCAAGTGATTGCTGGACGAGATACTTCGGATGGTGCGGGGGTGAAGCTGCGGCGCAGTCTTGGGCAGTCGGCAACGGCACGCCTAGATCCGTTCCTAATGTTGGATGAATTCTCGTCCTTCGATGCTAAGGACTATATCGCTGGTTTTCCAAATCACCCACACCGCGGTTTTGAGACGGTGACCTATATGTTGGATGGTCATCTCTTGCACGAAGACCACATGGGTAATCGCGGTGATTTGCGTAGCGGCGATGTGCAATGGATGACTGCGGGTCGCGGCATTATTCATTCTGAAATGCCGCAGCAGTTGGCGGGCCGCATGCGTGGATTTCAGTTGTGGATTAACTTGCCGGCCAACGAGAAAATGAAACCCGCGAGTTATCGCGATATTCCTGCGGCACAAATTCCAAGTGTACATTTAGAGGGTATTGGTCAGGTGAAGTTGATTGCGGGCAGTCTAGATTGGCAAGGTGTGCATACAGCGGGCGCTATCAACGGTATGTCTACAGCCCCCGTCTATTTTGATGTGCATTTATTGCCCCATGCAGTATTTGAGTGCCCACTACCCGCAGGACATCAGGCTTTTGTGTATGGTTATGAGGGCGCCGCTCACGTCGGACAAGGGCACGCGGCACGTTCATTGCCGCAACATCATGCAGGCATTCTGAGTGCTGGTGATCCTGCTGGTGATACGGTCACCTTGACGGCCTCAGAGGCTGGTGCGCGGCTCTTGTTGTTAGCAGCGCGTCCCTTACATGAGCCAGTGGTGCAATACGGCCCGTTCGTCATGAACACCCGCGAAGAGATTGAGCAGGCGGTTCAAGACTATCAAACGGGTCGATTAACTGCGTAGCGTTAAAAGAAACAGATGGGGTGCCTAGACTTCAGTGCGCTGATACGGAGAATCGAATCAGCACACTGGCGCAGGCAGAACATATAGCGTCTATTTTATTGTTCTTGAATGCCGGCGATTTGTGAGGCTTTTTTGTAGCGGGCAATTTCCTTGGGCAGTAAATCGGTCATCTGCGTGGTGGTCATCACCCAAGGCTCAGCACCTTGACTGTCTAAGAATTTTTTCATGTCAGGCCCGCCCACAATTTTATTAATCGCGGCGTTGATGAAGTTCACACGTTCTGTACTCAAGCCTGCGGGTGCGAACATCCCCCACCATAGTTCATACTCATAGCCCGGTACGCCGGCTTCTGCCACCGTAGGTAATTTAGGAAATAGCGCTGATTTGTCTTTAGAGGTGACCGCGAGAATGCGCACGCGGTTTGCTTGCATTTGCGGTAAGAGTGCAGCAGAGCTGGAGATTAATACTTCAATTTCTCCGGCGGCCAATGCGGTGACCGCCAGCGAAATCCCTTTATACGGGATATGTTCCATTTTGACGCCAGCGGCGGCGCCAAACAGTGCGCCGGAGAAATGATTATTGCCGCCGGTGCCGGAAGAGCCGTAGTTAAATTTACCCGGATTTTTCTTGCTCAAGGCAACGAGTTCTTTGATGTTTTTTGCCGGGATTGACGGGTGAATCGCAACCAACATTGGTGCGCGCGCAATCATACCTACGGGGATAATGGATTTGGCTGGATCAAAGGGCAGCTTAGCGCGGATGGCAGCAGTTGCCGGATATGACGAGGTATGACCCAATAAGGTATAGCCATCGGTATCAGCCTTGGTCACCATTTCAGTACCAATCATGCCGCTTGCACCGGGACGATTGTCGACCACTACAGACTTGCCCCACGCGTCAGTGAGGCGTTGCGCGACAGCGCGGCTCATCACGTCGATAGAGCCACCGGCAGTATAGGGCACGATCATTAATATATTTTTTGTAGGATAGGTATTTTGTGCGAACACCTGACTTTGGATGGCTACACTCGCGATGAATACGCACAGCAGTGATTGAGCGTGATTGGATAAGGTCATAACAATATCTCCAAAAAATCAAAATTAATATATCCAGCTTGCGCATTCTACCGTGTACGCCCACTGGATTGCGATCCGGTTTTGTTTCTCAGTGCAGTCAACAGTTCTGGTTTGCTTTAGTCCCAAGCGGGGGCGCGGCCCATCGGATTGGCGATTCGACCATCTGGTTTGGCTAAGGCATGAATCCGTGCCATCTCGGCTGGTGTGAGTTGAAAATCAAAAATCGCTAGATTCTGGGCAATCCGCTCGGGACTAGAGGAGCGCGGTATGGGAATGATGTCGCCTTGTTGGGTGAGCCAACGCAATACGATTTGGGCAATGGTTTTATGGTGGTTGGCGGCGATTTCAATCAAGGTAGCGTCTTCAAATAAGCGACCACGCGCTAACGGACAATAGGCAGTAAATAGTAAGCCGCGTTGCTGGCAATACGCTAACATCTTGTTTTGATTGAGGTATGGGTGGTATTCCGCTTGCAACACTGAAAGTGGTTCGGGACATAAGGCAATCGCTTGATCAAGTAGCGCAATATTGAAGTTGGCAACGCCAATATGGCGGGTAAGCCCGCGGCGCTTGGTCAATGCCAAGGCAGCCATGGTCTCGGCCAGCGGCACACCATCGACGCTGGGCCAATGCACGTGGAGTAAATCAACATAATCGACTTGGAGGTTACGTAAACTCTCCTCGACTGAGTTGGCAAACTCGGCAGTGGTGAGATATTCATGGGACACTTTGGTGACTAAGAAAATATCGTCACGCTGCACCCCAGAGGCGCGAATGCCCGCACCCACACCTTTTTCAGAGCCGTATTTCCATGCGGTGTCGATGTGGCGATAGCCGAGTTGTAGGGCGATGCTGACCAGTTGGCCACAATCGCCCAGCTGTGAGGTGCCAAAACCCAGTTGTGGAATGACACAGCCGTAAGCGGATCGTTGCGGGATTGCGGGGGTAGTGAGGATAGACATAGGCATATTCCAGAGTAGTTGTGGTTGTTTTTTATGAAGTGCGTGTGCCAAAGGATGCGATGGGTATGCGATGTGGCGACATTGGGAGCTAGGACGCTTTGGGGTGAGTCAGTGAATAAATTGTAGTAATTTCAGTGTAGTCAGTTAAGTAGTTTAAGAGAAGCGGGTGAAGTAGGTTAGGTACGTTAAGTAAGTAAGTTAAGTGAGGTAAGTTAAGTTCAGTGAGGTAGGTAAGTTCAGTAAGTTAAGTTCAGAAAGTGAGCTAAATGAGTTAAGTTAATATAGGGGGTCGTGACCTTGGGAGCGGCAAGGCATAGAATACGCGATCAAGCCAACGCTGGTGACGCAGTCACTAATGACTGACTTATTTATCATGGATGATTTCATATTATGGCATTCGCACCGTTTCATTTAGCATTTCCGGTTGATGATCTGACTCGCGCTCGGGCATTTTATGGCGTCCTCTTGGGTTGTTCTGAAGGCAGGTCATCACCTGAGTGGGTTGATTTTAATTTTTATGGCCATCAAATTGTCGCGCACTTAGCGCCTAGCGAGGTGGGGCACCGCACAACCAGTGCGGTGGATGGCGATCAAGTGCCAGTGCGTCACTTTGGAGCAATTTTGAGTATGGACGAGTGGCAGGCCCTGGCTGATCGACTTCGTGCTGCAGGTACTCAATTTGTGATTGAGCCGCATATTCGCTTCAAGGGTGAAGTGGGCGAGCAAGCCACCATGTTTTTTCTTGACCCTTGCGGCAATGCCCTGGAATTTAAAGCTTTTCAAGATCAATCGCAGATTTTTGCGAAGTAGGCGTTAGTGATTAGTCTGGTGCTTGCCGCACTGCACACTGAGTAGCGGTTGACCCGCGAGATATTTGTTCATACACTCTGCAGTCCGCAGTTTGAACGTGCTTGATCTAGTGATTACATCATTGTGCGTTTTTAGTTAACGTGTAGTAATCATCCATCCTCAGGAGGAGTTTATGCGATATTTTATTCAGACATTGTTATTGGCTTTGTGTGTCGGTGCAGGCTTACCGGCGCATGCTCAAGAGAAAGTTAATTTGTCGATAGGCACTGGTGGCACGGGTGGCGTCTATTACCCCCTGGGTGGCGGTATGGCGAATATTCTGTCTAAAGCACTACCAGGGTGGTCGGCCACGGCTGAGGTGACTGGTGGATCAGTCGACAATCTAAAATTGATTGCCACCGGCAAACCTTATATTGGTTTTACGATGGCTGACGAAGCATCTGATGCTTATCGTGGCGTTGATAAATTTAAAGACAAAAAAGTGGAGTTGCGCACCTTGATGGTACTCTACCCTAATCGCATGCATGTAGTGACGATTGAAGGCACGGGCATTCAATCGATGAAAGATCTAAAAGGTAAGCGCGTATCCACTGGCTCACCAGGTAGCGGTACTGAAGTGATGGCGTTTCGGATTATTGAAGCTACAGGCCTTGATAAAGACAAAGACATGAAGCGTGAGCGTCTGGGCGTGGCTGAGTCAGTGAACGCGATTAAAGATAAAAAGATTGATGCTTTCTTCTGGGTGGGTGGTTTGCCTACTGCTGCAGTCACAGACTTGGCCGCAACCCCAGGAGTGAAGATCAAGATGATTGATCATGCTGATACCGTGGCTGTGATGAATAAAAAGTTTGGTAATCTCTATGTTGAAGATACCATTCCTAAGTCCACTTACTCGGGTATGTTGGCGGACAACAAGCAAGCCACTGTTATGAATATTTTAGTGGTGGACGCCACCATGACTGATGATACAGCCTATAAAATTGTAAAGACTTTATTTGACAAGCGAAGTGATTTGATTGCAGTGCATAAAGAGGCTGAGAACTTTAAGCTCGAAAATCAAAAAGTATCCATGACACCAACACCGTTTCATCCTGGCGCGATGAAGTATTTCAAAGAAAAAGGCCTGAAGTTCTAAGGGTTAATGGCGCTACAGTTTATAAATTCAGTGATATTAAATTCAGTGTTATTAGATATGTAAACAGTAACCTGCAGGGAGAAACCCTCGTATCAATAGTGCGAGGGTTTTTTTATGTAGGGCACATTGATATGCGGCATGGTTTTTTTAATTTAAACCTTTGAGTATTATTACAGATGACTAGGATTTGGTGCCTGCAGGTGTTTACTGCTGCCGCTGAGTTTGAATGTCGATAACGAGGAGAGTCAGCATGGCAGAAGACAACACCCTAGACCTAAAAGCGGCTGAAATGAGTGCTGCAGCACGGCAGCGCGTTGAGGAGTTGATCGAAGAAGAAGAGGGCGCGCAAAATAAATATCGCGGCGTGCTGGCCGTGGTGCTGTCGGTGTGCGCCATTATGATGTCCTTGTTTCATCTCTATGCGGCAGTTGAAATTGTGCCTGCCTATATCTTGCGACCGGTGCATGTGGCGTTTGGTTTGGCTTTGGTATTTTTAGTGTTCCCAATAGCCAAGCGCTTTCGGCATCGCTTGATGTGGTGGGATGTGTTGTTTGCCATTTTGTCCATTGCGGTAGTGGTTTATATTTTATATAGCGGTGATGAATTTGGTGACCGTGCGGTTGATCCTTTGTTGATGGATCAAGTATTTGGCGTGGCCTTGATTTTATTGATCTTAGAGGCAAATCGCCGCAGTTCAGGATGGATATTGCCAGTGATTGTGAGTGGGTTTCTGGCCTATGCCTTGCTCGGTTCGCATTTGCCAGCACCGTGGACGCATAAAGGTTATGACATTGCGCGACTGACCGGGTCTTTGTATATGACCTTAGAGGGTATTTTTGGTGTGGCAGTAGATGTCTCATCCACCTTGATTATTTTATTTACGATCTATGGCGCGTTCTTACAATATTCTGGTGCGGGTAAGTTTTTTATCGATTTCTCGTTCTCTGCAATGGGTGGTAAGCCTTCGAGTGCGGGACGCGCAGTGGTCATGGGTTCGTTTTTACTGGGTGGCCCCTCGGGCTCTGGCGTGGCAACCACGGTGACCTTGGGTTCTGTCGCTTATCCGTTGTTGGCTAAGTCTGGTTATGACAAAGAGGCTGCGGGTGGTTTGTTAGCCGCCGGTGGTTTGGGGGCAATTATTTCACCACCGGTTTTGGGGGCAGCTGCATTTTTGATTGCTGAGTTTTTGAAGATTTCGTACTTAGATGTGATTTTGATGGCCACTATCCCCACGGTGCTATTTTATTTGGGCATTTTTATTATGGTGGAGATTGATGCTCGCAAATTTAATATGAAAGTAGTGGCCTTAGAGAAGCACCACCGTGCAGGGGCCTTGGCCAAACGCTATTGGTTTCACTTTGTCTCGTTAGTGGCTATTGTCGTCTTTATGATGATGGGTTACTCACCGGTGTTGTCTGTGTTCTGGGCAACTGTGGCGACAACGTTTTTATCGTTTTGTAGTCGGGATTGTGCGTTGATTGATTATGATTGGTTTCGCGGCAAGCAGACCTGGGTGCAAGGCTTGTGGCAATCTGGTGTAGTCAAAGCGCTCGATAATGGTTCCATGGGCGTATTAAATGTGGTGATGACTTGCGCCTCTGCCGGCATTATTGTGGGTGTGGTGACCCTCACGGGTTTAGGTTTGAAATTCAGCTCTATAGTGTTGGATTACGCCGATTCGGGCTCTGCAAGTTTGGTGACATTCTTCACTTTCTTTGGGGCCTCTGATACTGCGCAATTACTCCATGACATGAAGTTGTTGTTAACCGCTATATATACTTCTTTGATTGTGTGGGTAGTGGGCTTGGCGGTACCAGTGACTGCTTCGTATATTATTTGTGCGGTGATTGCAGCACCCGCCTTGATTAATTTGGGTGTGCCGGACTTTGCTGCACACATGTTTATTTTTTATTATGCAGTGCTCTCGGAAGTCTCTCCACCGACAGCGCTCTCGCCATTTGCAGCAGCAGCGATTACTGGCGGCGGCCCATACCGCACCACGTTGCAGTGCTGGAAATACACCGCGCCTGCATTCCTCGTGCCCTTTATGTTTGTGCTGGCGCCTTCGGGCACGGGTTTATTATTAGGCGGATCGTTTAAGAACTTAGCGCAAGCGGATTGGATGTCAGTAGCAATTGTTTCGGTTACGGCGATCATTGGTATTGTCGCCTTGGCGGGCGGCTTGCAAGGTTGGTTGTTACGTCAAACCAAATGGTATGAGCGCACTATGCTGATTATCTCGGGCTTGGCGTTGGTCTACCCCACAACATTCTCTGACGTGTTAGGCATAGTATTGTTAGTGCTGGTGCTGGTGTTGCAAAAATTACGTATCGATCCGCAAGCGCCGATTGCGCAAGGCGGATGACCATACCTATTGTTGCCGAGACCCGGTATGCCACACCGTTTGCGGTGCTGGGTATTCGCACCGTACCGGGTCGGGTATTGGGGCTGCGTTATTTGCCCCTAAACACACCCGAGGTGGCAGCCACAGATCGACTCGCCGCTCGCCTCTGTCGTGAGGTGGAGCGTTATTTGGCCGACCCCGAGTTTCGATTTGGCGTGCCGTATATCTTTGAAGGCACGCCGTTTCAGTGCCGGGTGTGGCGTGAGATAGAAAAAATTTTTCCATTAAAATCAGTAAGTTATGGGCATATTGCGCGGCGCCTGCAGAGTGGAGCGCGAGCTGTAGGCACTGCTTGTGGTGCGAACCCGGTGCCGTTAATTGTGCCCTGTCATCGGGTGCTCGCCGCGCAGGGTTTGGGTGGATTTATGGGCGGCACTACGACCGCGGCACTACAGATTAAGCGTTGGTTACTCCGCCATGAAGGCCTCCTCGACTCAGCAAATTGATGTGTTTTGTGATGCGCTATGGCTAGAGGATGGCTTGGCGCGCAATACGCTCGAGAGTTATCGCCGCGATCTGTTGCAGTTTGCGCAGTGGTTAGAGACGCAAGGGGTAGCGGATTTATTCGCGGTAGAGCAATCCGCAGTGCAAGGGTATTTGGCGTATAAGTTTCGCAGCAAAGCCCGAACCTCGAGTGCGGCACGCTTGCTCTCTGCGCTAAAGCGTTTCTATCGCTATGCTGTGCGTCAAGGCACAGTGCAAACCGACCCTACCTTGCGAGTGGATGCACCCAAGCTATCGCGCCAGTTACCCAAGACGCTGACAGAAGCCGACGTGGAAGCCTTGTTAGCAGCGCCACCGACAGATGAAGCCTTAGGGCTGCGAGATCGCACCATGCTCGAAGTGCTGTATGCCAGTGGCCTACGAGTGACTGAATTGGTGACCTTGCGGGTGCCGCAAGTCAGTCGCGATATGGGGGTGGTGCGGGTGATGGGCAAAGGTGCGAAAGAGCGACTAGTGCCATTGGGGGAAGAAGCATTGGCGTGGTTAGAGCGATATTTAATGAATGCGCGACCCCAGTTGTTGGGTCAGCGCACGAGTGATGGGTTGTTTGTAACTGCCCGTGGCGAGATGATGACGCGTCAAGCGTTTTGGTATTTGTTAAAGCGCTACGCGATCGTTGCGGGGTTGAATAAGCCCCTATCGCCGCATACTTTGCGTCATGCCTTTGCAACGCACTTATTAAATCACGGTGCAGACTTGCGAGTGGTGCAGTTGTTGTTAGGGCATGAGGATATTTCAACCACTCAAATTTATACCCATGTTGCCCAAGAGCGTTTGAAGCAGCTCCACGCCAAACATCACCCGCGCGGCTAGGCGGCAGTGGGTGCGTTGCGCTCTATGGTCACGCCGAGTCGGCGCACGCCTGGTAGGGGTGTGACTTTGGCGATGGTGATGCGCAACCAAGGTGCGTTAAATTCACAGAAAATCATTTGGGCAATAGCTTCGGCCGCATGTTCGAGAAGCGAGAAGTGCTGGCCGCTGAATAACTCACGAATGCGCGCCACCACCGTGGCATAGTCGATCGTGTCTGTGATGTTGTCACTGTGTGCGGCATGGCTACCGCGTAAGCCAATCTCCAGGTCTAGCAGCAGCGCTTGGGCGACTTGTTGTTCCCAAGCGTAAATGCCAATGCGGGTCTCAATGCGCAATTCGTTAATAAAGATGGTGTCCACGATGGTGTCCGTATGGTTGATTATCGGCGGCGTTGAGTGAATTAGTCATTAATGAAATTGGAGACTGGAGATTGGGGGTTGATGATTGACGATGAGGAATTGACAATTAACTATAAAAAACCGACAGGCTGTGGGAGTTTGCTAGATTTAGGCTACAATGCCCGCGCCATTTTAGGGGAATTCATTTGTCCTTACTATTAGTATTGCTGATTGTTGTTGCCGCCTACTTGTTAGGTTCTATCTCATTTGCGGTCTGGGTCAGCCGACTCTGGGGTCTGCCCGACCCGCATGACTACGGCTCTGGTAACCCGGGCGCCACCAATGTGCTGCGCACGGGGCGTAAGTCGGCCGCACTGTGCACCTTACTCGGTGACGGTGCTAAGGGCTGGGTTGCGGTGGCCTTAGCCCTGCACTGGGCCGCACCTGATGCTGTGGTCGCTGCCGTTGCAGTGGTGGTGATGCTCGGTCACTTATGGCCAGTGTTTCATCGGTTTCAGGGTGGTAAAGGTGTGGCCACCACCTTGGGGGTCTTGCTTGCGTTACATCCGATTCTAGGTCTTGCAAGCCTTTGTAGCTGGTTGATTATTGCGTTTTTCTTTCGCTACTCTTCACTGGCAGCCTTGATTGCTGCGCTCAATGCAGTGTTTTTTACGGTATTACTGTATCACCCCGCTCATGCGTATGTGGCGGCAGTTGCTGTGTTGGCGCTACTGTTGTTTTGGCGGCATCGTGCAAATATCCGTAACCTCATTGCCGGCACCGAGAGTCGTATTGGTGGTAAGGCAGTCTAGACCCGCTTAGACTAAATTAGACCAGCGTGCTTAAATCCCAGCGTGGGTGAACACTAAAGCCGGCGAGCGCCTCCACGCCGCTGTCCCCGCGACTCAAGCGCAGCGCACCAGCAAGTGCAATCATGGCGCCGTTATCTGTACAAAATTCAAGTGGTGGGTAGAACACTGTGCACCCAATGTCTTGCGCAGCCTGATTTAACTGAGATCGCAATTGTTGATTGGCGCCAACTCCGCCGGCAACGACCAATTGCTGTAAGCCGCTCGACTGCACAGCGCGAATGGCCTTAGCGATTAAAACGGCATTAATCGCGGTTTGCAATTCGGCGGCAAGATCAGCGCGGGCTTGGGTGTCTGGAGGCAAGTCGCGGGCGGCGAGCATGACTGCGGTTTTTAGCCCGCTAAAGCTGAAATCCAGGTTCGGCGTATTGAGCATCGGTCTAGGCAATTTAAAGCGGCCCGGTTGTCCGCTTGCCGCAAGCGCGGCGATGGCTGGCCCGCCGGGATAGCCAAGACCTAGCACCTTGGCCGATTTGTCATAGGCCTCGCCGGCGGCGTCGTCTACGGTCTCGCCCAGCAGGGTGTAGTCACCTAAACCACTAACCCGCATTAATTGGGTGTGCCCACCGGAGACCAAGAGCGCAATAAACGGGAAGTGGGGTGCAGGGGTTGCGAGCAGTGGCGAGAGCAAATGCCCTTCAAGGTGATGGACAGGAATAGCGGGAATGTTGAGAGCGTAGGCAAGGCTGGTAGCAAAGCCTGCCCCGACCAATAAAGCCCCTGCTAAGCCAGGGCCCGCGGTGTAGGCGATGGCATCAACCTCGGTGAGTGAGCGCTGACCTTCGGTCATGACGGTCTCTACTAAAGGAGTAATTCGTTGGATATGGTCACGCGAGGCCAGTTCAGGCACCACCCCACCGTATTCGGCGTGGAGGGCGACCTGGGAGTGCAAGGCGTGGCCGACTAAGCCTGTTGCGGTGTCGTAGAGGGCGATACCTGTTTCGTCGCAAGACGATTCGATTCCAAGAACAAGCAAGAGAGGCCAGTAGATAGTCAGTTGGGGTTGATGGGCGAACAGGCGCAAAACACTTGATTGGCAGGCAAGTGGTAATGATTTGCTGGCAAGCTTTGCCAAAGGCCTGAAATTACGGTTATAATACTCGTTTCCCGCGCCTCAATCTCATATTTTAGAGCAGAATCAGTGAGAAATTAAGTGAGTTTTGCGTTAGGGAGCAAATCCAGTTGGGACGTTCATTCGGTTATGGATTTTTCATAACCAACTGATTTTATTGACTTTATTTATTGACTTTTAGCTTTGGGGTTTTATGACCACAGTCCGTGTAAAAGAAAACGAACCGTTTGAAGTGGCAATGCGCCGTTTTAAACGTACGGTAGAGAAGACCGGTATGCTGACCGAATTACGCGCTCGCGAATTCTACGAAAAGCCTACCGCTGAGCGTAAGCGCAAGCTTGCTGCTGCTGTGAAGCGCACACATAAGCGCCTGCGTTCACAGTTATTACCGCCTAAGCTGTACTAAAACAAACCATTATACTGGCGGCGCGTCCGCTTAAGGGTGTAGGGTCAGTTGTCCCGCACCCTTTTTGTATTGATTGATACCGGCGTAGCCCCTCAGCTTGGTTGGATTGAACCCGGTTAGTATGAATAGCGATGTGTGATAGCGTGTTGTAAAACACGCGCGCATCTAAGGAGACTACAATGAGTTTGCGAACCCAAGTCAATGACGATTTAAAGGCGGCGATGCGCGCTGGTGAAGCTGCGCGCCGTGATACTTTGCGTCTGTTACTGGCTGCGTTAAAGCAACGCGAAGTCGACGAACGCATCACGCTCGCGGATGCAGATGTATTAGCCATTATCGAAAAAATGATCAAGCAGCGCCGCGATTCGATCTCGCAATTTGTCCAAGGTGGCCGTCAAGATTTGGCGGACAAAGAGCAGCAAGAGCTAGACTTACTACAGACGTATATGCCGCAACAACTGAGTGAGGCGGAGTTGCTCGCAGCGATTGCAGATGCAGTGACGACTTCGGGGGCGACAGGCCCTGCCGATATGGGCAAGGTCATGGCTATTCTCAAGCCGGCTTTGGCGGGACGGGCAGACATGGGCCAGGTTTCCGCCCGTGTCAAGCAAGCATTGACTGTCGCTAAATAGCGTTAACTTACTGATCATTATAGATATTTTTTACGGGTTCGACTTGCCGTTGGTCCGTAAGTGCCAGCAAATATTGTGCCCTAGGGTTAGGCGAAGCGCCGTCCTATAATGGGGGCTTAGGTTCGCGCCTGCCACCAGAGCGCTCAATTGTGGAGTTTGACTGTAGGCATGATTCCGCCATCATTTATTCAGGATTTATTAGGACGGGTTGATATCGTCGAGGTCATTGATCGACATGTCAAACTCAAGCGCTCAGGGGCGAATTATGCCGCCTGTTGCCCGTTCCATACTGAAAAATCACCATCGTTTACCGTAAGCCCGACGAAGCAGTTTTATCATTGCTTTGGCTGCGGTGCGCATGGTACGGCGATTGGTTTTTTGATTGAATACAGCGGCATGGGTTTTGTCGATGCGGTGAAGGACTTAGCGCAAACTGTGGGCATGACGGTGCCAGAAATTGTGCGCAGTCCGCAGGCGCAACAGCGTGCCGAAGAAGCACCTGATTTGTACAGCGTATTGCTGCAAGCCGCACAGTTCTACCGTAGTCAATTAAAGCAAGCGCCACAGGCGATTGACTATTTAAAGCAACGCGGTTTGTCTGGTGAAATCGCTAAACGCTTTGGCGTGGGTTACGCACCCGAGGGTTGGCAGAGCCTGCAACAAGTGTTTCCGCAATACCAAGACGCTAGCCTGAATGCTGCAGGGCTGGTGAAACAAAATGAAGAAGGTCGGCGCTACGATGTGTTTCGCGAGCGCATTATGTTTCCGATTGTCGATGTGCGCGGCAACATCATTGGTTTTGGTGGGCGGGTATTGGGGGTGGGTGAGCCGAAGTATTTGAATTCGCCGGAGACCGCAGTCTTTGAAAAAGGGCGCGAGCTCTATGGATTATTTCAAGCGCGACGTGCCATTCGTGATGCCGGATGTGTGATGGTGGTTGAAGGCTATATGGATGTTCTTGCATTAGCCCAGGCGGGAATTGAATATGTGGTAGCCACCCTCGGGACGGCAACTACACCAATACACGTGCAAAAATTACTGCGCCAGGCTGATCAAGTAGTATTTTGTTTTGATGGCGATGGCGCAGGTAGGCGGGCGGCATGGCGTGCCCTGGAGAACAGCCTCACGCAGTTAGTTGATGGTAAAGAAGTGCGTTTTTTATTTTTGCCCGATGGTGATGACCCAGATACCTACGTGCGAGCGCATGGGCGCGCTGCCATCGAGACCTTGATTGCGCAAGCAGAACCATTATCACGGTTTCTAATTGATGGTTTACGCGCCGATATTGATGGCCACAGCTCTGAGGGCATTGCCAAGCTCATACAAATGGCTAAGCCCTTGATTCGGCAAATTGCAGCGCCCATGTTGTCCTTACTGATTCGCAAGGAGTTAGCAAGGGTCGCAGGACTCACCCAGCAGGAACTCGATGCACAACTGGAGATCAGCACCACTATTAAAGCGGCGGCCCCTCCCCAGCGACTCACACCATTACCACCGTCGATTTTACGAACGGTGCTGGAGTTGGTGATTGCGGAGCCTGCGGCCGCCGCAGGATTAGACCGAAACGATTTAGCGCTTGGATTGAGCGTATCAGGGATTGATCAGGCTGAATTAAGCGCACTGGATGCAGTGTTAGCGGCGCTGACCGGTGCCAGCGGTGCATTACAGTTGGGGGAGGCATTTCGCGGCTCGCCGCATGAGCAGTTTATCCGCCAAGCCGAGGCGGGTGCCATGCGCTGGCAGGACCGAGCGCTAAAGACTGAGGAGCTGGCGGCGGAGCTGACAGGCGCTTGGCAACAGGCGCTCGACCGCATTCGGCGCGCGCGCATTGGCGCATTACTCGAAAAGTCACGGCGTGGGGTATTGAGTGAGGCTGATCAAGCCCAATATCGAGCGCTTCAACATACATTAAACCCTGGCGCAATATAGTCAAAGAAAAAAGTCGATTTGTGGTATAATCGTCGGCTTTTCTTCACTGACATGCGCGAGTCCGGCGGAGCTAAATTATGGCCAAGAAAACAGTCCCATCCTCAGTCAAGTCTAAAACCGTCAAGTCAGCCGCTAAACCGGCTGCTGGGGTGGCGCAAAAGGCCAAGGCTCCAGCGCCTAAGGTTGTCGCTAAAGTGAGCGCAACCAAGGCAATAACCAAGCCAATAACCAAGCCAACTTCAAGTAAAGCCTCGCCAAGCAAAGCGGCTGTCAGTAAAGCGCCTGCAAATAAATCTAAAGAAATCAAGAGCATACCTAAGAAAATGGCGACGCCTGCTAAGCCTGCTCCAAAAGCGGCCTCGATCAAGGCGGCCCCTGCAAAGGCGGCCCCGACCAAAGCAACACCGGCCAAGGCAGTTGCTGCAAAGCCTGTTCCCCAGAAACCAAATAATGCCAAGCCCGTGGACGCTAAGCCAGTATTGACTAAACCAGCGGCGACTAAGCCCGTAGCCGCTAAAAAAGCCGCGCCAGCCGCGCCCAATAAAGCTACAGCGGCTGCTAAGCCACAGGCCAAACCAACCGCTAAACCGGCTAATCAGTCAAAGTCTGCTCCAGTGAAGCCCGCCGCTAAGTCAAGTAAGAATCAGCCAGCGCTTGCTAAGCCTGCATCTAAAGCGCAAGCCAAAGGGCAGCTCAAGGCTCAGCCCAAAGCTCAGGCCAAAGCGTCATCGCAAAAATCGTCAGCTACTGCGCCAGTTGCGGCAGTGGCTACATCAGTCCCGAGTAAGGGAAGTGCCGCAAAGGCGCCAGCTGCTCAGGGTAAATCCACCAATAAAAAGTCCGGCAAGTTGGCGCAAGATGAAGGGGTGCTCAAAGAGCAACGTTTAGCGACACTAAAAGCTGCAGGTCAGAAACTTGGGAAATCAGTGTCCGCTAATACAAACACAGAAACACCGCATGCAGCCGAAGCCGCTGTTGCCGTGCCCGTCACCGATCCCAAGAAGCCTAAGGGACAGACAGCGCGTGAGCGTTTTGATAAAGAGCTAGAGCGTCGCCAGTTATCACCCGCTGACGCCGAGGCGCGTCGTCTACGGTTGAGAAATTTGGTGGTTTTAGGTAAAGAAAATACTTTTTTAACCTACGCCCAAATTAACGACCACCTGCCTGATGACATGCTCGACTCCGATGCACTGGAGAGCATTATTGGCATGATTAACGACATGGGGATTCAAGTATTCGAAGAAGCCCCGGACGTTGAGTCTCTATTGCTTGCAACAACACCAGCGGTAACCGATGAGGATGCGGTTGCCGAGGCTGAGAATGTCATTTCCACCCTAGACTCTGAGTTTGGCCGCACCACTGACCCAGTGCGCATGTATATGCGCGAGATGGGTTCGGTAGACTTGCTCACGCGCGAAGGTGAGATCGAGATCGCTAAGCGGATTGAAGGTGGATTGCGTGACATGATCATGGCGATCTCAGCGTGTCCGACAACTATTGCGGCAATCTTGGCGCTTGCCGAGAAAGTTGAAAAAGACGAAATCCGTGTCGATGAAATTGTGGATGGATTGATCGATCTCGATATGAAAGACACCATTATTGGCGACTTAAGCGACGATGCTGGCGTAGATGACGACGACAATGTCGATGAAGAAGAGATTGAAGACGATGATGGTGCTGCAACTGCAGCAGCAGCGGCAGCCGACTTGGCGCGACTCAAGGAAGCGTCTCTTGTTTGCTTTGCTGAAATTCGCAATCATTATCAAAAAATGATGAAGGCATTGCCGAAGTTTGGTTCGCAGGGCAAACCGTATTTGCAAGCGCGTGAAGCGGTGACCGAAGAGTTAATGAAAATCCGTTTCTCCGCTAAACAAATTGAATCGTTGTGTGATGGTGTGCGTAAACTCGCCGAAGAAGTGCGCAGCTACGAGCGCACCATTTTGGCCTTATGTGTTGATAAAGCCCGTATGCCACGTCAGCATTTCATTAAAGAATTTATTGGCCAAGAAACCAGCGGTGTTTGGATTCGTAAAGAAATCGAATCAGCCAAAGCTTGGAGCGAGGCCTTATCCCGCTTTGAGCCAGCGGTGCTCGAGCAGCAGCGCAAGCTCATCGATTTGCAAGAGCGCATCGGTATTCCTGTGCAGGAATTAAAAGACATCAATAAGCAAATGGCAACGGGTGAGCGCAGCGCACGCAGTGCAAAGCGTGACATGACCCAAGCCAACTTGCGCCTAGTGATTTCAATTGCTAAGAAATACACCAACCGTGGCTTGCAGTTTTTAGATTTGATCCAAGAAGGTAATATTGGTTTGATGAAGGCGGTCGATAAGTTTGAATACCGCCGCGGTTACAAATTCTCCACCTATGCGACATGGTGGATTCGCCAAGCCATTACCCGCTCGATTGCTGACCAAGCACGCACAATCCGTATACCAGTACACATGATTGAGACGATTAATAAAATGAATCGGATCTCTCGTCAAATTCTGCAAGAAACAGGCCAAGAGCCAGACCCCGCCACTTTGGCTGAAAAAATGGAAATGCCCGAAGATAAAATTCGGAAAATTCTTAAAATCTCCAAAGAACCAATTTCTATGGAAACCCCGATTGGTGATGATGATGATTCCCACTTGGGTGATTTCATCGAAGATCAATCGACCATGGCACCTAGCGATGCAGCAGTCTATGGTAGCTTGCGTGATGTCACCGGTGATGTGCTGGACACCTTAACCCCACGCGAGGCGAAAGTGCTGCGTATGCGTTTTGGCATTGAAATGAATACCGATCACACCCTAGAAGAAGTCGGTAAGCAGTTTGATGTAACCCGCGAGCGGATTCGTCAGATAGAAGCTAAAGCCTTACGTAAGTTGCGCCACCCCTCGCGCTCTGAGCGTCTGCGTAGTTTCTTGGATAATGATAGTTAGTTGTTGTATGTAAAGTATTGGGCCTATAGCTCAGTTGGTTAGAGCAGAGGACTCATAAGAAAGAAGCCCTAGGGGTCTTGTAACAAAGACCTCAATAGATTCAAGAGGTTAGTGGTGAATTAGGCGGTATAAATTCACTACACACCGCTTACACACCAATGTATTTTTCATGGTGTGTAGTAAATGCGGTTTTAGTGTGGTTTTGCAGTAAAAAACACCAGCAGTAAGGTGTGTAGTAAATGTAACGATTAAGGGCCTATAGCTCAGTTGGTTAGAGCAGAGGACTCATAGCGAAAGTTGTGCCTTATGCGTGGAAACTGCATAAGGGATGGTGTCAAATTCGGAGAAAGCTAAAGGTAGAAATATCCA